>ERZ890953.489-NODE-489-length-22785-cov-14.090585_pt1 | contig 22785 bp, 24 predicted proteins | sample MGYA00521264_ERZ890953 | MGnify/ENA primary metagenome ERZ890953 (study PRJEB32303, sample SAMEA104408629) | aquatic metagenome | biome: Brackish water; feature: Chemocline; material: water | place: Baltic Sea | collected 2014-10-26T21:54:00 | depth 200 m ...
TAACTTCATCAACAATTAAATTATCCACTTTTGTGGGAATCTGCAAGTGGCTCTAGTGAAATGAGCAAAAAGCTAGCTAGTTGAATAAGGTGAAAATTACACTTGATTTTAGAATTAGCATTGATAGTATAATACTCATTTTTTTAATATCACTTCCTTGTTATACTAGTATTTTCTCAAACAAAACTTTGAAAATTATCAGCACTATCAGCACAAATTGTAAAACTTAAAAATATTGAAGGAAATCTTTTTCTAAAAACCAATTCTATCCCCAAATTAACAAATAAAAGTCCAAAAGTAGTCACACTTTTAGACACACTAATAAAGTCTAACTAGCACAAAGCATTACAAGAAGAAGATTTGTAGAGATTGCCTCGCCGGTTACTATATTTGGCGAGAGAGGTTTTAGTTATAATAACTGAAAAAAAAGAGTTATTGAATTTTACACATGTAGTTTTAAATATCAAGAATTACTGTTATAATTTCTTATAAGCTTTAGTATATGGACTCGTTAATTTAGACCTGTACTTAAGATATTAATCAAAGAATCAATAAGGAAGAAATTATGGCATATAAAACAATAGATGGAATTAAATACGAAAAAGAATTACTAGACCTCGCTACAAAACATACAACTGGTAAGGGTGAAGGTAAATTGTCAAAAGACGAAGTTGCTGATTTATTCAAATCAGCAAACGATGGACAAGGCATCACAGATACAGAAAGAGGCACATTGGAATATATTCGTAATAATTATGAATTTACTGATGCAGCTGCTAAAGATTTTGATGTGGAATTTGCAAAAATAGCTCTTGCAGAAACAACTGAAGAAAAGGCTGCTTCAGCGAAAAAGGCTTCGTCAAAAGCTGCTACTAAAAAAACAGACAATACTATGATGGATATTGCTGAAGATCAATATGATGCAACTACTGCTAAGGTAGTAAGTGCTTTAACAACACTAAGTACACAAATTGATATGGCTCGTGAAACTGGTAGTGATAAAGCAAAAGCTATTGTAAGTGGCTTTGGTGGTGAAAATAAATTGGCTGAACTAATCGAAGATTTAGCTGGTTATATGGGTGAAGCTGCTGGTGCAGGTATGACTCTTGGTGCAACACCAATGGTTATTATGGCTGGTACTGCAAAAGGTATTTACAAAAAAATTACTGACTAATTATTACACTAATTCTAAAAGCTAAGTGGGGATTTCTCATTTAGCTACTTTTTAAAATAAGTGCAATCAATTTCACAATATTATCATCTACACCGATAAAGCAGACCGGCGAGTCACAATAAAATTTCCATACCTCTCAAACATCGTTATTAGCGAACTTTAACCAAAATATCACAAAAGTCGTGTGACTAAAAGTGTGACTAGTCTCAATAAAAGAATAATATTTTGATGATAAAAAATGAAGTATATAAGAGTATAAAGATGATTATTTGTTATTTAAAAAATGCTTGAAGTATCGTAAAATAGGAGTTTGTAAGTAATAAGTGGTGGACCCTCAGAGATTCGAACTCTGGGAGGTATAACCCTCGCCGGTTTTCAAGACCGGTGCATTCGACCAACTCTGCCAAAGATCCACATGTTTGTATAAATGAGTAAAGTTATAAAATTGGAGGTGCCACCCAGATTTGAACTGGGGATAGCAGCTTTGCAGGCTGCGGCCTTACCACTTGGCGATGGCACCAGTCAATTTGTATCTTTCATATCAATGGTGCCCGGGGCCGGACTCGAACCGGCACAGTATTGCTACCGGGGGATTTTAAGTCCCCTGCGTCTACCAATTTCGCCACCCGGGCATCTGCTATGAAATCACAGTTTTTATAAAGTTAAATTAAATGGAGCGGGAGACGAGGTTCGAACTCGCGACCCCAACCTTGGCAAGGTTATGCTCTACCACTGAGCTACTCCCGCATCCATACTCTTACAAGACAAGTCTGTAAGTGAGCCGGAATTATAGCCGATTGTTTTTCATTTGTAAAGAGTTTTTAGGCTAAATTATAAAAAAAGTGTTATAATCGCATTTATAAAATTTAAGAGTACACTATATAAAGGATTTTTATGAGAAGTGATATTATAAAAAAAGGCTTTGATAAAGCCCCTCATCGTTCACTATTACGAGCAACAGGTTTGAAAGATGAAGACTTCGATAAACCATTTATCGGGATTGCTAACTCTTACATAGATATTATCCCTGGTCATTTTTTCTTACATGAATATGGAGAAATAGTTAAAGAAGCAATCCGTGAAGCAGGTGGAGTTCCTTTTGTATTTAACACTATTGGTGTAGATGATGGAATTGCAATGGGGCATGATGGTATGCTTTATTCTCTACCATCTCGTGAAATTATTGCGGATTCTATTGAGACAGTAATGAATGCTCATAAACTAGATGCCATGATTTGTATTCCAAACTGTGATAAGATTGTCCCAGGTATGATTATGGGTGCACTTCGTGTTAATGTTCCTACAATCTTTGTTTCAGGTGGTCCAATGCCAGCTGGCCATAAAAAAGATGGAACACCTATCGATCTTGCGACTGCGTTTGAGGCAGTTGGACAACATGCCGATGGAAAAATGACAGATGAAGAACTTTATGAGATAGAGTGTGAAGCTTGTCCTTCTGGTGGTTCTTGTTCTGGTATGTTTACAGCAAATTCTATGAACACACTTTGTGAAGCGATGGGAATTGCACTTCCTGGAAATGGAACTGTTTTAGCAATGACTCCTGAAAGAATAGCAATGGTGAAAGTTGCTGCTAAACGCATCGTTGAACTTGCCAAAATGGAAAACAATGAAAAGTACAACTTCAAAAATATTTTAAATGAAAAAGCGGTTCATAATGCTTTTGTTGTAGATATGGCAATGGGTGGAAGCTCAAACACTGTTTTACATATGTTAGCAATTTCAAGAGAAGCAGATGCTCCATTTGCAATAGAAAATATCAATAAAATTGCAGAAAAAGTTGCACATATTGCAAAAATTTCTCCATCATTGACTACTGTGCACATGAAAGATATTGATGATGCAGGCGGTGTAAACGCAGTTATGAGTGAAGTTTCTCACAGAGGAAATGATATACTCAAATTAGATGCACTCACCATAACCGGTGAGACTTTAGGTGAGAGAATAGCTGGTGCAAAAATCTTAGATGAAAATATTATTCATAAAAACGAAAATGCTTACTCTCAAGTAGGTGGGCTTTCTATTTTATTTGGTAATCTTGCTTTAGAAGGTGCTGTTGTCAAAAGTGCAGGAATCGCACCAAGTATGAGAGCTTTTAAAGGGACTGCAATCTGCTTTAACTCACAACCTGAAGCGATAGCGGGTATAATGAGCCATAAAATAAAATCTGGTAATGTTGTAGTTATTCGTTACGAGGGTCCCAAAGGTGGTCCTGGAATGCAAGAGATGCTTGCTCCAACCGCACTTATCCAAGGTATGGGACTTGGTGAGAGTGTTGCACTTATCACTGATGGTCGTTTTAGTGGAGCTACAAAAGGAGCTTCAATCGGGCATGTTTCTCCAGAAGCTGCTGAGGGTGGACTTATTGCACTTATCGAAGATGGTGATGAGATAGAACTTAATGTTGATACACATGTACTACAGTTAAATGTAAGTGATGATGTTTTAGCTACAAGAAAAAAGAACTATGTTCCATACAAAAACGAAGTAAAATCAAAATGGCTTAAACGCTACCAACTGTTAGTTTCAAATGCATCAAATGGTGCGGTTTTAAAAACAGAATTATAAAATATAGGAAAAAATATTGAGTTCAATAGCGATAAAATACAACGATGAAATAGTAGACTTAGTAACTGCAGAGGAGCGAGGAATAGAAGGTGAAGGGATAGTTTTAGATAACTCTCCTGAGTCTCTTGATGTGCTTCGTCACTCGACTGCTCACCTTATGGCACAAGCGATAAAATCACTTTACCCTGATGCAGAGTTTTATGTAGGTCCAACTGTAAAAGAGGGGTTTTACTATGACTTTAAAACGGAGTCTGAAGTAGGTGAGGGTGACCTTAAAAAGATAGAAAAACAGATGCTTTCATTTGCAAAGAAAAAGTACAAGATAGAAAAGTACGAAATTTCTATGGATGAAGCAAAAGAAAAATTTAAAGATGATCACTTAAAACTTGCAGTTATGGAGAGAATTCCATCTGATACTGTAAGTATTTACAAGCAAGGTGAGTTTGAAGACCTTTGTCGTGGTCCACACCTACCAAATATTGGGCTTATTCGCTACTTTAAGCTTACAAAAATAGCAGGAGCTTATTTAGGTGGTGACTCTAAAAACGAAATGCTCACTCGTATATATGGTATTGCGTTTGCAGATAAAGAGTCTTTAAAAGCACACATGGATATGTTAGCTCAAGCTGAAAAACGCGATCATAGAAAACTTGGAAATGAAATGAAACTTTTCACTTTCCGTGAAGAAGTTGGTGCAGGTTTTCCTATCTGGCTTCCAGCTGGTGGACGTCTTCGAGCACGTTTAGAGTCACTTCTATTTAAAGCTCACCGTAAACGCGGCTATGAGCCTGTTCGTGGCCCTGAAATGCTGCGTTCTGACCTTTGGAAAACATCTGGACATTATCAAAATTATGGTGAAAATATGTATTTCACTAATATTGATGAGTTAGAGTTCGGTGTTAAGCCGATGAACTGTGTTGGACATATTAAAGTATATGAAGATGAGCTTCACTCTTATCGTGATTTACCAATCAAATATTTTGAATATGGTGTTGTTCACCGCCACGAGATGACGGGAGCACTTCATGGACTTTTTCGTGTTCGTGAGTTTACACAAGATGATGCACATATTTTTTGTACAGTTGATCAAATTGAAGAACAGATTATTGAAGTAGTAGACTTTGTTGATAAAATAATGAGTACTTTTGAGTTTGATTATAAAATGATGATTTCAACAAAACCTGAAAAAGCAGTTGGTGATGCTGAAGTTTGGGAAAAATCAGAAGCTGCACTTATTAAGGCGATGGAAGCACATAACTTGCCTTACGAGATAGATGAAGGTGGTGGAGCTTTCTACGGTCCTAAAATCGACATCAAAATTCTTGATGCGATTGGTCGTGAGTGGCAGTGTGGAACGATTCAACTAGATAACAATCTTCCAGCACGTTTTGAGCTTGAATATAATGGTGAAGACAATGAAAAAATCCAACCTGTTATGATTCACCGTGCAATTTTAGGTTCTTTTGAGCGTTTTATCGGGATTTTAACTGAGCATTATGCTGGTGAATTTCCTATGTTTATTGCTCCAACACAAGTAGCAATTGTTCCAGTTGCTGAAACACATAAAGAATATGCTAAGCTTTTATCAGATAAACTTATCGACATTAATGCCGATAGTGAAATATATGCGAAAAATGATTCTTTAAATAAAAGAATCAGAACAGCTGAAAAAACACGTGTTCCTATGATAGTAGTCATCGGTGATGATGAAATAGAGAACAAAACTGTAGCCATTCGTGATAGACACACTAGAGAGCAATACACTCTAAGTGAAGAGGAATTCCTTAAGCTTATACAAACTAAAATAAATGAGGTAAATTTTTGAATCAAAAGAAAAACCGTGTCATCATGAATGATGACATCCGTGCAACAGAGTTAAGATGTAATGTAGATGGAGCAGAGACATTAGGAATAATATCTTTCGATGAAGCTATGGAAAAGGCTAATGAGTTAGGTCTAGATTTAGTTCTAATAGCTCCAGATGCAAAACCACCTGTTGCAAAGATAATGGATTACGGTAAATTCAAATATCAAGAAGAGAAAAAACTTAAAGAGCAACGTAAAAATCAAGTAAAGATTGTTGTTAAAGAGATTAAGCTTTCTGTGAAGATTGCTGAAAATGACATGAATTTTAAGATTAAACATGCAAGAGAATTTTTAGAAAAAGGTTTTCATGTTAAGTTTAGAGTATTTTTACGTGGTCGTGAAATGGCTACACCTCAAGCTGGTAAAGATGTACTTCTTCGTGTTTGGCCAATGGTTGAAGACATAGGTGTTATGGAAAAACCACCAAAATTTGAAGGCCGTTACTACAATATGTACATAACTCCTCAGAAGTAGAGTTTAAATTTTATAAACTCTTTTCTTTTAAAGTAGCTAAATTACTTAGCTACTTTCTCTTTTAGTTCATCTTCACTCATAGAATCACTAACATACTTTATAATCACTACATTTTCAGTTTCATTGATAAACCATTCTGCAATGTGCTCATTTTCAAGAGATTTTAGTTTTTCTAAATCTGCTTCACCTGTTGGAATGTAAAGAAATGAGTGCTTGATAGGGTTTTGAAGTTTAAGTGCTGTCCAGATTAACCACAACACAGTAACTACAGCAACAGTAGTTGCAAGTGACTCACGGTTACTTATGTCTAAGAAAAGCCCTGCAAAAGTTCCACCTAAAAAGGTAAAGAAGTATGCAGCGGAATTTGACATACCAAGTGCTGCACCTTTTTGATGAACACGAGCAAACTTACTTATCATTGACTGAACAAGTGGCTCCATCATGTTGAAGCCCATAAAGAAGAAAACAACACCAACAACAAATACTGTACTGTTCGTAGTAAATCCAAAGATAACAAACGCAGCTAAGAAAAGAACTATCGAAACTAAAAATATCTGTTTAGGAATGTTTTTCTTTTCTCCAAGAATAGCTGCAGGTGCCATTGCTAAAAAGCCCGCTATCATTGCTGGAACATAAGCCATCCATAAATCAGCTTTGTCCCATCCAAAACCATACTGAGGTTTCGTTAAAATGATAGGGATAAGTACAAATGCCATAGTCATTAGACCTTTTTGCATTGCATTTATGATAATCATGTTTAAAAGATTGTTATCTTTAAGGATGTCAATAGTTTTAAATTTATCATGATAAACATGCTTGATTTTTGGAGGAGTCGGTACTTTTGTAAAAAGAAGTATGATGGCAATTACAGCAAATCCACCTGTAAGCAAGAAGATAGTGCTAATCCCAAAATGAGCAGCGATAACAGGACCTAGAGCCATAGATATAGCAAAACTGATAGCGATAAACCCACCCATCATAGCCATTGCTTTTCCACGAACTTCTTCTTTTACTACATCAGCAATCATTGCAGGGATAACAGAACCAATAGCTCCAGCACCTTGTAAAAATCGACCAAACATTAAAGTGTAGATGTCAGTTGAATATGCACTGATAAGAGAACCTACTAAGAACATAAGAAGACCAATAAGAATAGTTGGTTTACGACCAATCTTATCACTCATAGTTCCAAATGGTACTTGGAAGATAGCTTGTGTTAAGGCATAACCACCTACGATAATACCAACTAAAAATGGAGTAGCACCTTCTAAATCAAGTGCATAAACAGAAAGAACTGGTAAAACTAAAAACAGACCCAAAAATCTCAAGAATAAAATCAGAGATAAGGGTAGAACTTTTTTCATCATATGTTGAACCTTTATAGTATAATTTCGTGATTATACTACAAAATATTGTAACAATAATATAAGGAAAAGAAATTGAAAATAGTTTTAGCTACATCTAATAAAGGAAAAGTAAGAGAGATAAAAGCTCTTTGTGAAGATTATGAGGTTGTTCCTTATAGTGAACTAATAGAAGAGTTTGAAATTATCGAAGATGCTGATACTTTTAAGGAAAATGCTCTTATAAAAGCACGAGCTGTTTTTAATGCATTAGAAGATAAAAATGTAATAGTAATTGCAGATGACAGTGGAATTAGTGTTGATATACTGGATGGTGCTCCTGGAATTTATAGTGCAAGATATGCTGGAAAAGATGCGAGTGATGTAGATAATCTCAACAAACTAATGCAAGCTATAAAAGATAAAGGTGTGAAAGAATCAGCTGCGTTTTATACAGCTGCTATGGCAATAGTTACAAAAACAAGCGAGAGAACTGTTCATGGGTGGATGCATGGAACAGCTTTGAGTGAGAGAAAAGGTGAGGGTGGTTTTGGTTATGACCCGATGTTTGTACCACTTGGCTACACACAAACATTAGGTGAACTCTCCGATGAGATAAAGAAAAAACTTTCTCACCGTTCACAAGCACTTAACTTAGTGAAGAAAGTTTTAAAGACGATTTAATTAAAAAGAGTGAGTAAAAGAACTCCAAAAAGTATACGGTAGATACCAAATGCAACAAAAGTGAAGTTCTCTAAAAATTTTAAAAAGAGTTTTATAGTGATAAATGCAACGATAAACGCAACAACGAAACCGATGGCTAAATCAAAAATATTTGCCCCTGCAAATTCGTGGTAGTGTTTGAGTAAATCATAAGCAGTTACAGCACCCATGACTGGAAAAGCAAGTAAAAAACTAAACTCTGCACTTGCTTTTCTGCTAAGTCCCACAAGTAAAGCCCCAATAATAGTAGAGCCTGCTCTTGAAGTCCCTGGTATAAGAGCAAAAACTTGTGTAATCCCAATAACGATAGCTTGGTTAAGTGTTACTTCTTCAACATCGTCTATAGAGTGTTTTCCCTCTTCAATGAAAAACTTTTCTACAATTAAAAAGATTATTCCACCTATGATAAACATAATAGCAACAGTATTAATACTAAAAAGTTCTTTGATTTGATGTGAAAAAACAAAACCAACAGAACCAATAGGTATAAATGCGATGATTACTTTTGCCCATAAGTTGATTTTGTCAAGTGTGAATTTATCTTTATAGTTAAAAAAAACAGCTAAAATTGCTGCAAATTGGATTATTACTTCGTAAGCTTTTGTCATAGCAGTTTGGTCTATGCCTAAAAAGTGGCTTGCGACGATGAGATGACCAGTAGAAGAGATAGGTAAAAATTCGGTAAAACCTTCGATTATTCCTAATAAAATAGTGTCAAAAAGAGTCATAAAATTCCTTATATATTTTGGAGACAGTTTAATATAAGATTTAATTTTACTATGTTAAACTACTCCACTGAAATTTTATCACAATAAAGAGAAAATATGAATGTATTAATAGTTGATGATAGTAAAATTGTTCGTCGTGTTTTAAGTAACACGATGAAGCGATACTTTAAAGAGCCTGCATGGAGTGAGCTGAATCTTTTTGAAGCAGAAGATGGGAACCATGCGATGGATGTTATGAAGAAAGAGCCAGTTGATATAATGCTTCTTGATTGGAATATGCCAAACATGACAGGACCTGAAGTTGTTGAAGCAGTTCGAGCTAACAAAGAATGGAATAAAACTCGTATAGTTATGGCAACAACAGAAGGGTCAAAGTCAAGTGTTTTGGCAATGATAAAAAAAGGTGCTAATGGTTATATGGTAAAACCTTTTCAAGAAGAGGCAATCTTTAAAACACTTGATACTATTACAGCAAGAATGAAAACGTAAGAAAATCTCGATATAATACGAGGTTTTATTTTAAACAGCAAGTTTTAAAAACTTAATAAATCTCGTAGGAAATTTTATATGTTACTCTTTACCCCTGGTCCAACTCCGGTTCCACAAAATGTTCGTAATGCTATGAGCGATGAGACTATGCATCATCGTACACCTGAATTTGAAGCAATTTTTGAAAAAACTCGTACACATCTTTTTAAGCTTTTTAAAACTGATGAAATAATTATGCTTGCTTCAAGCGGTACTGGTGCTATGGAAGCAGCAGTTACAAACCTTTGCCATAACACTTTACTCAATATTAATTCTGGAAAGTTTGGTGAGCGTTTTGGAAAAATTGCAGTAGCACACGGACTAAATAGTGTTGAAATTAAAAATGCATGGGATACTCCTGCTACAGTTACAGAAGTAGAAGCAATACTAACACAAAACCCGAAAATTGATGCAATTGCAATTCAAATTAGTGAAAGCGCTGGTGGACTTCGTCACTCTGTTGAAGAGATTGCTACTGCCGCAAAAAAATTAAATCCAGATATTATGATTATTGCTGATGGCATTACTGCTGTTGGTGTAGAAGCGATTGATGTGACAAATATTGATGCACTTCTTGCAGGTAGTCAAAAAGCACTTATGTTACCTCCTGGACTATCACTTTTAGGACTTTCAAATGCAGCTATTGAAAAAATTGGTCTTGGAAAAGGGTACTACTTTAACTTAGCAACAGAGATTAAAAATCAAAGAAAAAATACTACAGCATGGACAGCAACAACGACTTTGATTATCGGACTTTTAGAAGTCTTAGAAAGTATAGAAGCAGATGGTGGAATTGATGCTCTTTATGCAAAAACTGCTATTAGAGCGAATGCAGTGCAATCATCCTTACAAGCTTTAGGACTACATATTTACCCTAAAAAACCTGCACTGTCTATGACAACAATTGATGATGCAAATGCAAATGAGATTAGAAAACTTCTTCAAGAAGAGTATGATGTAAATGTCGCAGGTGGACAAGATCATCTAAAAGGTAAGATTTTTCGTATAAATCAAATGGGTCTGATTAATGATTATGAAATGGCTTGGGTTGTGAATGCAGTGGAGTTGGCACTTGATAAGTTAGGTCGTCGTAAATATAATGGAACAGCAAACAAAATTTTTAATGAGATTACATTTGGACATGGAAATTAAATGATACTAGAACATGAAATTCCTAATGGGTCAAAACTTTATTTTGGTGAATCTGCCAAAGTAAAACGCCGTATTGAAAATGTGGCAAGTGAGATTTTAGACTTAAATGGTTTTGAAGAGATTGTAACCCCCATTTTTTCATATCATCAACACCTTAGTATTGCAGATGAGAAAAAGCTCATTCGTGTAAACGATGTGAAAAATAATTCACTCTCTTTACGTGCTGATTCGACAATAGATGTTGTTCGTATTATAGAAAAACGCTTAGGTGATAGTAACTCTCAAAAAAAATGGTTTTACATTCAGCCAGTTGTGTCTTATCCTACAACTGAACAGTACCAAGTGGGTGTTGAATTTATGGGTGAGAAAAAACTCTCTTCCGTTCTTAATTTGGCAATTAATATTTTTGATAAATTAGGAGTAAAACCACTTATTCAAATCTCAAACATTAAAATTCCGGAAATTTTAGTTGAAATGTTTGAGACATTGAGTATTGATGATTTCAGACATATAAATATAGATAAGTTCATTAATTTAAAAGTTGAGTGGTTGACAAAACTTGTGTATCTACAATATATAGAGCAGATAGATGAAATTATAGCTATAGCTCCAGAAGCAATTCAAATAGAACTTTTAAAGATGAAAGAGTTATGCACACAAATGAAATGTGACAATACAGTTTTAGCACCGATATATTATGCAAAGATGCTTTATTATGATGAACTCTTCTTTAGAGTTATTCAAGACAATGAAGTATTCGCTCGTGGTGGAAGATATAAAAATGCAGACCTAACATCAGTTGGTTTTGCGATATACACAGATGCACTCTGTGAAGAATTAACAAAGTAATAGGGAAAAAAATGCAAGCAGATTTAATAGTTGGAATTCAATGGGGTGATGAAGGTAAAGGTAAAATAGTAGATAGACTCGCTACAAAGTATGACATGGTGTGTCGTTCTCAAGGTGGTCATAATGCTGGTCATACTATTTGGGTTGATGGTGTAAAGTATGCACTACACCTCATTCCTTCTGGCGTTTTAAATCCTGAAGCTGTTAATGTTATTGGAAATGGTGTTGTCCTCTCTCCTGCATCTATCATAAAAGAGATGGAACAGTTCCAAGGTCTTGAAGGTCGTCTTTTTATTTCAGATAAAGCACATTTAAATCTCTCGTATCATGCTGAGATTGATCAAGCAAAAGAGAAACTCAAAGGTGATAAGGCTATCGGTACAACTGGAAAGGGAATCGGGCCCGCATATAGTGATAAAATAAACCGTATCGGTCATCGTGTGGGTGAACTTTTAAACCCTGAAGCCCTTTGTGAAAAAATCTTAGATTATTTTGCTTTTAATAAGCCTATTTTTGATGTTATGGAACTAAAAGCTCCAACAAAAGAAGCTCTTTTAGCAGAGCTTACAGAGTACAAGGAAAAACTAGGTTCTTTTATTACAGATACAACACAAATGGTATGGAGAGCACTTGATGAAGAGAACAAAAAAGTTTTACTAGAAGGTGCACAGGGAACTATGCTTGATATTGATCATGGAACTTACCCTTATGTGACTTCTTCTGCAACAGTTTCTGCGGGTGCTTGTACAGGTCTTGGACTTAATCCTAAAGATATTGGTAAGATAACAGGTATTGTAAAAGCTTACTGTACACGTGTTGGAAATGGACCCTTTCCGTCAGAAGATTTAGGTGAAGATGGAAAACGTTTAGGTGAGCAAGGACATGAGTTTGGAACAACTACTGGACGAGCACGACGTTGTGGTTGGTTTGATGCTGTTGCTACTCGCTATGCATCTCGTTTAAATGGTTGTGATGAACTAGCTCTTATGAAGCTTGATGTACTTGATGGTTTTGATGAAGTGAAAGTATGTATAGCATATGAGTATAACGGACAAGAGATAGATTACCTTCCCGCTGATTTGGAAAATGTAACACCAATATACAAAACTTTCAAAGGCTGGGATAACTCTGTTGGAGCACGTAAACTAGAAGATTTACCACAGTCTGCTCAAGATTATGTTAAAATAATTGAAGAAATTAGTAAAACTAAGGTAGGAATCATCTCTACTTCACCTGAAAGAGACGATACTATTATCCTTTAAACAGAAGGCTTAAGGCAATGAATACTCGTTTTAGCTCTCTTGTTAAGATCAAAAAGAGTGAAATGCAGAAAAATGAACGCCTTGTTCAAAATGCCAATGCAGATTTAAATAGTGCATTAATCGCACTTGAACTTTCCCGTAGTGCCATTTATGATATAAAAATACCTCAAGATGGTTTTATGTCAGGATTTCTGCAAACAAGAACATTGCTTGATTCTGGTCGACATTTAATCCAGCATAATCAAGAGTGGGCACAGTTCGCACAACAACAGGTTTATATAGCCAAAGAAGAACTTAAAAAATCTATGATAGAGTATGAAAAATTTAATTATCTTGAACTTGAAGAGATAAAGAAAGTTATTCAAAAAAATAAAATTGAAGAAGCAAAGTCTTTAGATGAAGTGGCTCTTATGACACATCAAAGAAAAATGAAAAAAGAGGAAAGTTTGTGAAAATTATTATCTTTGTGGTTTTGGTATACAACTCTTTATGGGCAATTCAAACAAGTGATAAACTGTTTGAATGCACAGAGATTTTTCAAGAAAGGAAAAGTGAACTCTTAGTTGAACTAGAACGAATCGATGAACAAAAGCAAGCATTAGATTCTTTAAAGGGTGCTACTGAAGTACTGCTCAGAGATAAAGAGGCAAAGTTAAGTATAAAAGAAGAAGAAGTTGATAAAAAACTTCTAGAAGTTGAAGAAAAAAGTAAAAATATTAAAAAAATGCTTGAAAAAAACACTCAAATGTTAAAAGAATTACAAACTACTAAAATGAGTAAAATAGCGCAAACATTTGCAAAGATGAAAGCAGGGGCTTCAGCACAGATACTTGCTGATATGAACTTAGATGATGCTGTTTTGATACTACAATCTCTAAAACCAAAAATAGTAGGACAAATTTTAAGTAAAATGGATGCTAAAAAGGCTTCGGAGCTAACGATACTTCTTGTGAAATAAGTTTCCTAATCAGAAATTTACCTAATTTATAGTAAAATGTCTAAATTTAATAAATTAGATAAGGTTCAAACATAATGAAACTCTCTCATAAAAGTATTCCTCATATTGCCAATAAAATTGCCATTGAATTAAACAAAAGTGGTGTTGTCTCAATGACAAAGGGTCTTGAAGCTGTCATGAGTGAAGCCCAAAAAATTTTGGCAGATAGTATAAACAAAGAAATGGATCTTGAAGAAAAAGTACATGAGATTTGTGAGGCGAACGAAGAAGAAATAGAATTTATGCTGGCTGATGAACGACAACTTTTTTTTATGATAAAAAAGAAATTAGCTCCAGAGTTCGATGTAATTTTAAATTATGAAGAGAGATATTCTGATATTTCTCATAAAATTTTAGATGAGTTATATGAAGAAGACTTAATTCACTTTGATGTAACGGAAAATCGTATTAAAAATATTATTTACAATGCAATCACTGCATTTATTGCAGATAGTTCCGAAATAGAAGATTCAGTAATGAATAAAATTCACTCGTATAAACGCAAGTTCATCCCAGGAACTGATGAGTTTGAGATATTATATGAAAAGCTTTACAGAGAAGAGTTAACAAAAAGAGGTATGGAGTAGTGAGTATGAACAGTGAGTTGAAAAAAGTTTATATTTATCTTGAGAATGGCACATATTTAACAGCAAACAGCTTTGGTGCAAATGGTACAACTGTTGGTGAAATCGTTTTTAACACTTCTATGAGTGGGTATCAAGAAATTATGTCTGACCCTTCATATGCTGGTCAGTTTGTGACATTCACTATGCCAGAGATTGGTAATGTTGGTGTAAATAAACAAGACATGGAGAGTTTAAAGGCACATGCTAAAGGAATGATTGTTCGAAAGTATCAACAAAGGTATTCAAACTTTAGAGCAGAAGACTCCCTTGCAAACTTTTTAGTACAAAATAATATAATTGGTATATGTGACATAGACACTCGTTTTTTAACAAAAATGCTTCGCTCCCAAGGTGCTATGATGATGATAGCTTCTACAGAAATAAGTGATATAGAAGAGTTAAAAAACAGTCTGAGTAAAGCACCTCGCATTGAAGATATTAACTATATTGAGCAGGTGAGTACAAAAGAGTCTTATATTCATACAAGTTCTACATATGACGATAGAGAATTTGAATATAAAAAGGCTGTAGAAGTTGAAGCAAAGATAGTTGCTGTTGATTTTGGTATTAAGCGAAATATTTTAAATGAACTTGTAAATGCAGGTATAGCAGTAGAAGTGATTCCAAATGACTTTATCGCCGAGGGCTTAGTTGAGAAGTACAAGGCTGGCTTGATTGATGGAGTGTTCTTATCTAATGGCCCAGGTGATCCCCTTGTACTTAAAAAAGAACAAGAGCAGATTAAGAAGCTAATCGCAGCTAATATACCAATGTTTGGTATCTGTTTAGGACATCAACTCCTTTCCATTTCTCATGGCTATGATACTTACAAGTTAAAGTTTGGTCACCATGGTGGTAATCACCCTGTTAAGAACACACAAACAGGTTTAGTAGAGATTACAGCACAAAACCATAACTATAATGTTCCTGACAATATTGTTGAGATTGCAGAAGTAACACATACTAATCTTTTTGATAATACTATTGAAGGTTTAAAGTATAACAATGAACCTATTTTTTCAGTTCAGCATCATCCAGAAGCAAGTCCTGGACCAAGAGAAAGTGCATATATTTTTGAAAATTTTAAAAATCTCATGAAAGAGAACAGAACTTCAGTATAAAAATTAATTATTTAAGTCTTATTAAATCATTAAGTTGCTAATATTACATTAATTTATATTTAGGAACTTAAATGAGAGATTTAATTTATGGAGTGATGACAGATTATCCAACAGCTGTCATTTTTTTACATGGTATGAGCGCAGTAATTTGGATTGGTGGACTTATCGCTCTTTGGTATATTAGTTATTTCACAAGTGAAGAGTTATCTGTAGAAGGCCGCTTTGAAAATCGTGCATCTGTTATAAAAAGATTCTTCATATTCCTCTATCCATCCGTTTTCATCTCTTTAGTTACAGCTCTTTTTATGGCGTTCGGTTATTTAGACAATGCATACGATCCTGATGGTTTTATTGTAGACATGGGAAATGTTGCTGCATTTAAATTGATAAAACTCAAAGGAAGTATTTGGGGAGCACTAGTTTTTGATATGTTACTTATAGCATATACTATTCGTAATATAAAGTGTGGTCGTGCTACAGATAAAGCTGCAACAGATTGTATGTGGTTAGTACACACATATCTACTTCCAGCGGGTATTTTATTAGGTACAGTAAATATTTTTATAGGTGCATTTTTAAGAAATTTATATTAGTTTATGATAGATTTAGTCTCTTCCTTACATAAAAGAAGAAATAAGATGATGCTTGTTATCTTATTTCTTGCAATAGTGTCTATTATCATTAGTTACAACTTTCAGTTTACTCCGAGTTCTTATTTTGGAGGAAAATACAACAATGATTTTCTTATTTTTCTTATTATATATAAACTTATTGAATTACCCATCCTCTATTATTTATTAATGCATAGACATATAATTAATTTAAAAAAAGAAAATTATTTTGAAGAAAAATTAGAAAAAATTAGAAAACATACTAAACTTTTACTCTTTCTTATCCCTCAAGGTAATACTATTTTTGGATTCATTGCATACAAGCTGACTGCTAATATATTTTACTTTTTACTTTTTTTGTTGATAGCTATAACAACACTCTATTTAGTGAAACCAAATAAGCTTTTATTATAAATATTATTTGTATACAGTATAATAAAAAATTATATTAAATTCAAGGACTTTTTAATCTAAGCTTTAGTATACTTCTCACGATTTTTTATGACTTTTTCTTGAGAATTATTCATAAAAATAATAATAGGAGTCTCTATGACAAGGTATATTCTGGTATTGTCTTTACTATTTTCTTTTTTAAATGCTGCAAATGTTGGCATGCATGAAAAGTTGGGAAAGATGGTTCCTCTTGATTTAACATTTCTCAATGATAAAGGGGAAAGTGTTACTTTAAGGAAACTTATGGATGGCAAACCTGCTATCTTGACACTGAATTATTATAGATGTGCAGGAATTTGTACTACACAACTAAATGATTTAGCAAATGTTGTTAGTCAATTAGACTTAGTTGAAAATAAAGACTATAAAATTGTTACTGTTAGTTTTGCTGAAGACGAACCGTATCAGTTAGCAGCAACAAAAAGAAGAAACATAATGGCTTCTATAACTCGACCTTATGTTGAGGATACTTGGCATTTTGTTATAGGTGAAAATAACAGCTCTGGAAAACTGGCAGATTCAGTTGGATACGGATTTGAAAAAAAAGTATTTGAAAAAACTGGTTTAACAGAGTATATTCACCCTGGTGTAACTATAATTCTTTCACCAGAAGGCAAGATTACTAGATACCTTAATGGTGTTGATCAACTTCCTTTTGATGTAAAAATGGCCTTGATAGAAGCAGCAGATGGCAAAGTTGGCCCAACTATCGCAAAAACATTACTTTTCTGTTTCGCATATGATGCAGAAAATAAAAAATATGTCTTTGCTTGGGAAAAAGTAATAGGAACCGGTATGTCTTTAATGGCAATTGGACTGTTTATCTTATTGATAAAATTAGGTAGAAAAGAAGAAGATCATCACAAAAAAGGAGAAAACGATGAGTAAATCGTATTTAGACGCAGGCGAAACACACTGTGCTATAGGGCACCCCAAAAGTGTATTTTGGCAGTGGATGTTAACAGTAGACCATAAAAGAATTGGTCTTATGTATGCAGCCGTAATTTTCACATTCTTTTTCGTTGCAGTGTTTGTAGCACTTACAATGAGAATAGAACTATTTGCACCAGGTGCACAAATTTTAGATGGGGACACATTTAACCAAGCATTTACACTGCATGGTGTTATTATGGTGTTCCTTTTCATTATTCCAGGTGTTCCGGCAGTATTTGGAAACATCGTAATGCCACTTATGATTGGGGCGAAAGATGTATCTTTCCCACGTCTTAACTGGTTTACATTTTGGTTATATATTTTTGGTGCATTAATTGCTCTTTCATCTTTATGGACGGGAGAAGGTTTTGCAGATACCGGTTGGACTTTTTATGCTCCATATAGTTTAAATACAAACACAAATGTTGTTACAACACTTGTAGCAGCATTTGTACTAGGAATGGCTTCAATTCTTACAGGTCTTAATTTTCTTGTAACTATTCACCGTTTACGTGCTCCTGGTATGGACTTTTTTAAGATGCCACTTTTTGTATGGGGTATTTATGCTACAGCATGGATTCAACTTCTTGCAACACCAGTTGTAGGTATTACTCTTATTCTTGCTATCTTAGAAAAAGTATTTGGAATTGGTATTTTTGACCCATCTAAAGGTGGAGATCCTGTACTTTTTGAACACTTGTTTTGGATTTACTCTCACCCAGCTGTATATCTTATGATTTTACCAGCATTTGGTATTATGTCTGAAATTATTCCGGTGTTCTCAAGAAGAGAAATATTTGGTTACCGTACAATCGCACTTTCATCTGCTTCTATTGCAGGTATTGGTTATTTAGTATGGGGTCACCACTTATTTACTTCAGGTATGTCAGATTTAGCTAAAACTGTTTTTTCATTCCTAACATTCTTTGTTGCAATTCCTACAGGTATTAAGTTTTATGACTGGGTAGCTACAATGTATAAAGGTCAGATTCATATGAATGCACCTATGCTTTGGGCTCTTGGAACAATGGTGACATTTGTTATAGGTGGACTTACGGGTGTTACAATCGCAATGATTGGTCCAGATATCCACTTACAAGATACTTACTATTCAGTTGCTCACTTTCACTATGCTATGCTTGGTGGTGTTGTTTTCTTATTATTTGCTGGATTACATTACTGGTTCCCATTAATGTTTGGTCGTATGTATAATGAAAAACATGCAAAACGAGCATTCTATTTTAACTTTATTGGATTTAACATACTATGGTTTCCAATGTTTATAGCAGGCTGGCAAGGTATGCCAAGACGTTATTTTGACTACTTACCAGAGTTTCAAATTTATCATCAAATATCTTTTTTTGGTGCATTGATTTTTATTACTGGACTTATTTATATGTTTACAGTGTTAATTTCTGCTATCAAAAAAGGTGAAAAAGTTGGACCAAATCATTGGAATGCTACTACTCTTGAGTGGCACTTACCAACATCACCGCCACCATTAGAGAACCACAGTAAAGTTCCTTATGTTGACTTTAGACCATATGAGTATCATCATGGTGAACCAGTAGTTAAATTTAACTTAGAAACGATGCAAAGGATTGACTAATGTCTCATGAATATGTACCAGAAATTGCGACTGATCGCAATGGCAAGCAACACGAAGTTCAAGGTTGGCAAGGTGATTTTTACGGAGGAAAGCTAGGTTTCTGGCTTTTCATGTTAACAGAGATTATGATGTTTGGAGCTATGTTCCTTACATTAACTTATTATTATTCATTACATCCACAAGATTTTATTGAGGCATCATCGCATTTGAATAGACTCTTAGGTGGAACAAATACAGTTGTACTTCTAGTGTCAGCACTCACTATGGGTCTTGGCTTACTTAAGATGCGTGCAGGTGATGTAAAAGGTGCTAAATTGATGATTTATGCAACTATCATCTTAGCATTTATATTTCTTGGGATTAAAGCTGTAGAGTGGACTGAAGAGTATAATCATGGTGTGTTTTTAGGTCTTGATGCTTTACAATCAGGTAATGAACATTCACGTCCATTTGGTCAAATTCTGTTTTATGGTATGTATTTTACTATGACAGGTTTACATGGTTTTCACATCATTATTGGTATTGGTCTTATGGTTTGGTTATTAAAGCGTATTAATGCTGGAAAAGTAAGCACTGAACACCATATATTACATTTTAATATTGCACTTTACTGGGATTTAGTACACCTTATCTGGGTATTTGTATTCCCTTACTACTATATGATAGGAGCTGGTCATGGACATTAATACTTACAAAGAACAAAAAGCTGGTTATTATAAAGTTTTAGCAGGTCTTTTACTTTTAACTGCGATAACATTTATACAGCCACATATGTTTTTACAAAATGCTACTTTTGGAGTACAATTAATGATTGGAGCTGTTAAAGCTTGGTTAATCGTTATGTATTATATGCATATGAAAGGTGAGACATTAATTGGTTGGACTGTAGTTTTTGCAATGACATTAGTTGCATTCTTTTTTATAGTAGTAATGGTTGATGTTGATCACTTTCAAAATATGGAAGGAAGTCATATTACATCACAGCCACATATAGAAGTTGATTATGGTCATCATACAGCTTCACATGAAGAGTAAGGGGTAGATATGTTAGATGGATTTAAATCACAAGCTGCTACATTCGTAGCGGATCAAGATCAAGCCTTATACATAAACTTAGTATTTTCAATTATACTAGCAATTTCTGTATTAGGGCCGATGTTGTATTTCGCATGGAAGTACCGTGCGAGTAATGTAAAAAAAGAAGAGATAGAAAATATAGTACATCATACAGGATTAGAGATCACATGGACTCTTATCCCTACTATTATGATGTTCGTACTTTTTTACTATGGTTACTCTTCAATGAAAGTTTTAAGAACTATGCCAGATGTTGATAAGAGTACAGTAATTAAAGTTGAAGGTAGTAAATGGAAATGGAGATATGAATACCCTGCAAATGCAAATGGATTTATTCATAAACTTGGTGGAGCATATACTAAGGCAGTAATAGATGAGAATGGAAAGGTAATTAAAGAAGGTACAATGGGTAAATCTGCACTTTATGTACCAGTTGATACGAATATAATCTTACATATGACAGCACCACTTGATGATGTTATTCACTCATTTTTTGTTCCAGCCTTCCGTATGAAAGAGGATGTTGTTCCAGGTCGTGTAACAAAGCAGTGGTTTAAGGCTCAAGAGTTAGGTGAATATGAGGTTGAGTGTGCTGAGTACTGTGGTACTGATCACTCATATATGTATTCAAGAATTGTTGTACTTCCAAAAGATAAATATGAAGCTTGGTTCAATAGTAATGAGGACACACCAAAAGGTAACTATGGTACTTCAGGTGATGCAGTATTACAACAACATGGATGTAAAAGTTGTCATGCAATAAATGAAGACAAGATACTTGTTGGACCTTCACTTAAAACGAGAAGATTAACTAAAGAACAAGTAGTAGATGTTATTAAAAATGGTCAAGATAAACTTGGTTATGCTATGGGTGCAATGCCAGCTGGTATGGCTACAGGTGCAGATGTTGACACAATCGCAACTTATGTAGCTGGTGGTATGAAAGGTACACAACCTGCCTCATTTGAAGCATGTGCTGGATGTCATGGTGCAGATGGTAAGGGTCAATACGGTACAGCTCCAAGTCTTGTAAGTTACGATGTAGACCTTTTACGAAATGTACTAAAACATGGTAAAAAGGGTATGATAGGTAAAATGCCAGAATTCCCATATGTTACAGACAAAGAAGTTACTGCTATTGCAGAATATTTAAATAAGACAAATGATTAAAGATTTTATAGTTCTGACAAAATTTGTCCTCTCTTTCGCCGTGAGCCTCTCGGCTCTCTTTGCCTATGTTATGGCAAAGGGCGAAATGGGTTTGGATATGCTCCTCTCAACACTCGCAGTTTTACTTGTTGCAATGGGTGTTTCAACTTTAAATCAAGTACAAGAATATAAATCAGATTCTAAAATGGATCGTACAAAACATCGTCCAATTGCTTCTGGTAAATGGTCTCCAACAACAGGTATTGTTATAGCAGCTATACTTATTCTTTTATCTCTCGCTCTTATTTATAGTTTAATTGGTATGATTGGAATTGATTTATTTCTATTTTCATTTATTTGGTATAACTTTGTGTATACACCTTTGAAGAAAAAAAGTGCCTTAGCTGTTGTACCAGGAGCTATACTTGGTGTAATTCCCCCTGCAGTTGGTTGGATTACAGCAGGACATAGTTTACAAGAACCACAGTTTTTTGCCTTAGGTCTTTTTTATTTTGTATGGCAAGTACCACATTTTTGGCTACTAGTAATGCTTTTTCATGCTGATTATAAAGATGGTGGTTATCCAACTGCTATGAAGTTATTTGGTAAAGTTTCCCTGCAAAAGTTAACATTTGTTTGGTTAGTCTTAACTATTCAAACAGGTATTTTTATGGTAAGTGTGTTTGGTGTAGATAGTAATGTGATATATTGGTTACTTATCGTAACTGGTCTTTTAGGTTTTGCTTGTTCATTACAGCTTATGGTCAAAAACTTTGAACTTAAAAATGCAAGAAAGATTTTTTACCAAATAAATTTTGCATTTTTAATAACTATAATATTGGTGGCTATAGACGAATATTACAAGTTTAAACCACTTTCATAGATAAAATAATGCTATAATTCCTTTAAATCTTAACATTTAAAGGAATTTATATGCCTCAGTATAACCTAAAAACAATCCTATCAACTTTTACAAAAACAAATGGACAACGAAGAAGTGTCTTTAATAAAGCACAAATAGGTGGTTTAGGAAGTCCTATCGTAACACTTTTCTTTTTCTCTCTTCCTCTCATCTCTTATGGACTACTTTTTAATCCTTATATATTTCATATTTTAGGCATAGCAACAGCAATTGTAACATACATAGTTTCGATGTCTCTTATGATGATTATTATATTTTTTATTACATGGAAAATTAAAAATGATGTTGTGATTGCTGTTACTCCATCTTGGGAATACTATTTTCCAGATGTTGATTTTAAGCTTGTTATCTCAAAAGCCAGAACACCATATAATGATTTTTATAAATATTATGCCGAAGTAAAAGATATTAAACAGTCAGAAGAAGCCCTCCATAAGCAACTTTTAGAAGCTTTTGCAAAAATGCAAGAAGAAAATAAAGAGTTACTAAATGCTATACAGAGAGATAATGATAATGATAAAGATTAATTCCACTTATCCATAAATTTTAAGCCCCAATAATTCCATACCAAATTAGACAACAAGCTTACTTGCTCTATAATT
>ERZ890953.491-NODE-491-length-22686-cov-6.205205_pt1 | contig 22686 bp, 18 predicted proteins | sample MGYA00521264_ERZ890953 | MGnify/ENA primary metagenome ERZ890953 (study PRJEB32303, sample SAMEA104408629) | aquatic metagenome | biome: Brackish water; feature: Chemocline; material: water | place: Baltic Sea | collected 2014-10-26T21:54:00 | depth 200 m ...
GAAATCAAGGGGCAGGTGGATCGTCGCATTGGCACTTATTTTGGCCCTGATGGAATAGCACGACGAGTCAACGGCGTTATCAGGGGCGAGGAGCTTGAGTTTTACATTGACTGGGATAACCCGGACCCGGGCTATGAAGCTCTTCAGGGGCTCAAATTTAGCACCCATTTTACTGGTCTTAATTCTTCTTATGGGTTGTTTGCTGGTACTATGCTCGATAATCGAAGTGGCCAAACCTATAGTTTCTATGCCTCGAGAAGTTACCATTTTGGTACGACTGAAACTACAGGGTTCTATACCGGGGTACCTCGAAGCAGCACGCTGAGTAGCGATTCTTATAGAGGAACATGGACTATAGCTTTGATAGGAAATCTGTTTGGCTATAGTGCGCAGTTAAAAATATCGGATGTTGACGAATCCAGTTTCGAACTAACTGCCGTTTTATATGAGATCTTTTCAGGTGACCAGGTAGCAACAGTTACCGGCGGCCTGCAAGAATCGAACAGGCGTATTCGCTTCAATATTGATCATGATGACTACGAATACCTGCAATTTGATGGATACATTTTTTCTCGAGAACTGGGTATTTTTAGTGGTACAGCAACATTAAAGCCTTTAGCAGGGGAGGAGTTCAAACGCGGTTTTATAGCCAGGCGCTCGGATAATAGTAGCCCGGATGTAACGATCACCAGTCCATTAGATGGCTCAAGTTTTTTAAGAAACACCCAGGCTGTTAACTTTGATGCTGATATTGGCGATGCTGATGGTGATACCGTCAGTATAGTCTGGACAAGTAATATAGACGGTGTAATCAGCACGGCCGCCAGTTTCTCAAAAAATGATTTAAGTTATGGTGTTCATGAAATTAGTGCCACGGTAACCGACTCTAAAGGCAGCGAAAGATCACGCTTGATTGATGTCTCGATCACCAACATCGCCCCCGATGTGCTAATTAGTCAGCCCGATAACAACGCTGTATTCTGTGCAAATGAAAGTATTAACTTTAAATCAGTGGTGACAGATTTAAATACACTTCCGGGTTCCACCTTGCCGGATAGTGCGGTTGCCTGGAGCATTCTGGGGAGTCCTGTATTTGCAACTGGCAAACAAGTGACTCAGGCATTTGCGGCAGGAAACTACACCATTAACGTCAGGGCAACGGATGACCAGGGAGTATACGATGAAGCTAGAGTTAAATTAGTAATAGAGGACTGCACAACCAGTGTTAACCCTCCCGTTGTTGGCATTTTAAACCCTTCCGCTGATACAACTACCTACGATGATAATTTTACTTATGACGGCTATGATGAGGTAAAAGGAATGTGGTATACCAATGTAGTACTTTCAGGTGCCGCCATGGATGATGAAGATGGAAGTCTTTCGGGTGATTCACTCGTCTGGCAGACAGATCGTAGCGATTTACAGACAGAATTATTGGGGTCAGGCTCAAAAATCACAGTACGGCTTTACTCCAGTAACTGTTTCGGTGCGTGGCATGAAGTCAGCCTGGTGGCTACCGATAGTGATGGAAATTCGAGATCTGCTTTAGTGCGGATCTATATCTGGACGCTTTGCTAGGAGCCTGTCGGACTTAGGATAATTCTAATACGTCGGTGGAAAACTGCACTCGATTTACCACTCGACTCGCTACGAACCCCTAAGTCCGACAGACACCCGGGAATTTTGAAATGACCGGCAAAACTATGATTCTGGTAACACAAGGTCAGGTGGTTTTCATATTTTCAGGTTAAGCATTTGGGTAAATATCAATAAGATGCTTTTTATTATTAAATGCAAAACCTGGATATTTAAAACTTTAACAATACTGCTCTATTTAAAACAGTAAAATCAGCCCGCTCCAGCGATAAACAACTTGTCCATTTTATACACTGTAATATTTTCGGCAGTTATAAATGTCCTGCTATAAAGACATGGAAGTGACCAAAATATCCGCTACACTAGCTTAGCGTTCAAACAGAATAAAATTCCCGGTGTTATATAAACCATCACCGCTAAAAGTCGTAACACCATCTCCAGCGCCGGGATCAATATCTGTGGTATCGCGGAAATTGTAGACCATACCCACGCCAATTACCTTGTCGTTAAACTTCATCGCTGCCATTACTACGCGACCACTATCCGAGAGTTGATCGAATTTAAACAACCCGGGAATGTCATTCGCTGCTGAATAGTCAGCGCTTAAAACTGAGCTATCATAACCTGGTGGTGCACTGGAAAAGCTGGGGTAAGCAGGTGCGGTCATAGAGTCAGCTGTAGCAAGACCCATGATGTTTATAGTCGATGCTGAAGTCCCTATGGTCGTAGAAATGCTCACCTTGTCAGCTGTTACGGGACCGGAACTAGCCGTTAACAACTCATAGGTAGAGTTATCAGGGAATGAAATACCAGCGAAACTTTTATTTGCAAAATCTGAAACAGAGGCTGCATTTCTTACATCAAAAGAGATTATTCCTCCTTCACCTGCGGGTAAGTCAAGGACAAATAACCCACTGGCTGTCATCATCGAGCGAATGGTAAGGCCTGCGTTATTCCTTACTCTAAGCCCGTCACTACAGCCACCGTCTGTAAATGTTTCGGATTCGGTGCCGGTGGTATACGCCAGGCTTTGTGAGCTATTATCATCGGTTGTTTCAAATCCAAAGTCTAGGTGCAGCACATCGATGAAATTAGTATCCGATCGGAACATTCCAAAGCTGTCTTTTTCCCCCAGGCCGGTACGGATATAAGTGTAATCGCCGGATACATCATCAGAACATGCATTGTTACTTTTTATAAACCCGACATGTAATTGCTCATCCACCGATCCACTTTCGGTAATCACAAACAATGCAACACCAGGCACATCCATCATTACGAAGCTGCCTGATGGAGATCCGCTGCAAACAGCTTCACCATCCGCACAACTTGCCGTATCGATTGTGCAGTTTCGAGAACTATCAGCAACTGAGGCTGAACAGGTAGCAGCAATGGTGAAGGTATAATCTACCGTGCCAAGTTCATTGATCACGCTCCAGGTTGCAGCGAGCTGTATGCCGGTTAAGGTCCATTCAGAATAATCTCCCCGGGTACTGGTGGTTGAATAGGTATTTGAAATCAGTGTATCCGTATCGTTACTATTGGATGAACCACCACACCCGTTTAGCAGTACTATAATCAGGAGCATACCTGGCCAGATCGTATAGTTTGTATTTGAATTCATCTCAACTGTACCCTCGAACGTCATCTATTGTTAGTAGGAATTTAAGTTAGCTTTACCAATAAAATACTGGCCCGTGATCTGCTTGATCATAATACGCATTCCGTTGCCAGGCTCACGTCCATCCGTTGCGAAGAACCGACACTATCATTTGAAAAAATCTCGAGCCATTCATCAGTTGGATAAAGAGCCGCAACTCCGGTGATCTGATTTCCGGTAACACCAAGAGTAGGGATGGGTACGTCGACTATCCCGAGTACTATGGCTTCCACCCTGGAGACATAAAAGTCCTCCGGTGATTTAGTGACACGATAAGTAATGGAACCTAAAAGATTCTGAGCATGGATATCGACGTTATAACCACTGGGTGTGCTGCCTTCAATATCGACCACCGCAGGCCCCACTGTAGTATCAGTGATAAGCTGGCACAGGCCTGTTAAAGTTTCTGTTGTGCCATCGATCGTTAACGTGCCATTAAGCGTGCCGGGAAATGGAACCGGTAATGGTAGCAAAGCTGTGGCACTGGTCGATGTACTGAGGTCGTACAGGCTGATAATATTCTCACGGACGAATGCGCCTATTGATCCGTCGCTGGTAAATGCGCGCGCGCCGTCATCATCATCAGTTATAGTGCCTATAAGAGTAGCTGTCGGTAAGGCAATAATACGTGTTTCGATACGCGTACCGCCATCGTCAAAATCACCTGCAATCACGGCTCCATTCCTACTGCCGGAAATTCCACGAAAATCCATGTCCAGTCGACGGTCTAAGGGTAAAAATGTTGGAAACAATACATCAACGATAGAGACTCTATAATCATCCCCAATTACAACAAGTTCTTGCCTTTCTTCACCCGGTCGAGTCGATACCAACAACATTGTTGAAGGGTCGTAGCCATAGGTTGCAGCAATACCTGTATCAAATGGATTAGAAATGTTGTCTGGTTCATAGAAATTGACCCACAGAATTGAGCCATCCGCATTAAATGACATTGACGCGACTGCTCCAGGTGCAGAAACAGGAGTAAGCTCTTCACGTGTACCTGTTAGCAGATTATGACGACAGATTCTCTCCGAGGTCAAATCAACTGTACGTGAAAAAAGTTGATTCGTGTTTGCATCAAACGCGTGCCTGGAGAGTGAGCTAGCACATTTATCAACAAAAGGATTTGTGATGAAGTTATTATCAAGCAAATTTCCTGTACTTGCATTCATTACGTACCAGCTGCCATATCCATCAACCGCAGTCAGGCGGTCACCCGCCCCCCAGAAAATGTTGTTGATATCAAGTTTAAATATGGAAGTATTTAAATCAGTAGGAACTGCAAAGCGTCTTTGTTCTGCACCTGTCGAAATCGAATAGATGACAATTTCAGCTGATCCGGTTGAATCCTCAACTATAGCCACTGCAATTTCTGTATCGTCCACAGAAATAGCGGTATCAACAGCTGTCAGCCCAGAAGGAATGGTGATGCGCGAAACCAGCGGAGGTTCGGCCATCCCATCATCAGGGGTTGTTGTGCCAGTAGGTGTGCTGCCACCCCCACCGCCACAGGCGACAAGAAAAAGACTGAAGGCATAAAAAACTGCAATTATTACTGAAAATGGTTTTTTTACAGGAATATTCAAAATTAAGTCCCTTTTGTTGTTTGTTTTCGGCTAAATCTACTCCTGTTTGGTTTAAGTGGCAATATTCAGTAACATTTTTAAATACAACTGGAAGCATTTTTTTACTGAAATCTATTCCATACTGTTAGTAAATTGTTCAGTTTACAGAGCTGTTATCTAGCCAGAATCGGGAATAGGTTTGTTGATTACGAACAGAGCTTAGCTAGTAAAATTTGTGTATTATTTTTTATAGAACGAAATCATGAAATACCGTCAATTTATGAGAACAGTTACGCCAAAACGAACTAAAAGTTGCAAATCGAAACTAACTGAAATATAACATAGGTTAATGATGAGGGTTCAATGATGAATATTCTGGTTTTTATTGGTGGAGTTTTTGGCTTATTTTTTGCGATGACCCGGGTGGTATTGCCATTTCGTCATTGGGCAATTATTAGTGCAATGGCTTTAGCTGTTTTTACCTTGCTAGACGGCTTTAACCTGTTATGGGGCACCATAATCTGGGCTTTATTCCTGCTTCCGGCAGTTTTCCTGGGAGTAGCAGATTTACGTCGTAAATATCTTTCAAATCCTTTGTTGTATCGAATTAAAAAAGTACTGCCTCCGATGTCTCAAACAGAAAAAGACGCAATTGAGTCAGGCACCGTGTGGTGGGAATCGGAACTATTTCGTGGAAACCCGGACTGGTGGAAGTTACTCGGCTATACAAAACCGGTGTTGACGGATGAAGAGCGGGCTTTTTTAGATGGTCCGGTGGATGAACTCTGTCAAATGATAGATGACTGGGATATCACCCATAATCGAAAAGATTTACCGCCTGAAATGTGGCAATTCATCAAGAAGCATAAATTTTTCGGTATGATTATTCCAAAAAAATATGGCGGTCTGGAGTTTTCAGCTTTAGCTCATTCTGAAGTCGTGATGAAGCTGTCAGCGCGCAGTATCTCGGTAGGTGTTACGGTGATGGTGCCTAATTCGCTGGGGCCTGCAGAACTGTTGCAGCATTATGGTACTGAATTGCAAAAAGATTATTATTTACCCAGACTGGTGGATGGTCGTGAAATTCCCTGTTTTGCGTTAACCGGGCCTGATGCCGGTTCTGATGCCGGCGCTCTTCCTGATTCAGGGGTGGTGTGTGAAGGTGAGTTTAACGGTAAAAAAATACTCGGCCTGCTTCTTAACTGGGAAAAACGTTATATCACGTTGGGGCCTGTTGCCACGGTACTGGGGCTGGCATTTAAGGTTTATGATCCTGATGGTTTGCTGGGTGATAAAAAGGAGCTGGGAATTACCTGCGCATTGATTCCAGCAAATACTGCCGGAATAGAAATCGGCAATCGACATTTTACGTTAAATGCGGCCTTTCAAAATGGACCGAATCGGGGAAAAAATGTTTTTATTCCGTTAGATTACATCATCGGCGGAGAGAAAATGATTGGCAAGGGCTGGAGGATGCTGGTTGAGTCACTAGCTGTTGGTCGTGGTATATCTTTGCCGGCTGTCGGGGCAGGAGCTGGCAAAATGGCATCACGCATGACTGGTGCCTATGCGCGAATCAGGAAACAATTCAAGACTCCTATCGGTCGTTTCGAAGGTGTCGAGGAGGTATTGGCCAGGATAGCCGGGTTTAGCTATTTTATGGATGCTGGCAGGCTGATGACTTTATCTGCACTGGATGCAGGAGAGAAGCCCTCGGTAATTACCGCCATTTTAAAATATCACAACACTGAAAAGATGCGACAGGTTTTAAATGACTCGATGGATGTTCATGGCGGTCTTGGTATCTGTATGGGACCGTCTAACTATATTGGACGGGCGTATCAAACCATACCGGTTGGAATAACGGTTGAAGGCGCGAATATTTTGACTCGAAGTATGATTATATTTGGCCAGGGAGCCATTCGCTGTCACCCTTACCTGGTGAAAGAAATGGAGGCTGCCGGTTTAGAAGATAAGGTGCAGGCTGAAGTGGATTTCGATAATGCGTTGACCGGTCATATGGCGTATTTTGCAGAAAATCTGGTGCGTGCATTTAGCCTTGGATTGAGCGGTTCGCACCTGGCAGGATCACCGGTTAATGGGCGGGTTGCCCAATACTATAAAAGACTGGCGCAGATGAGTGCCGCTTTTGCGGTGGTGTCTGATTTTGCTTTAATGATGCTGGGTGGAGCGCTGAAACGCAAAGAAAAACTATCGGGTCGTTTTGCAGACGCGTTAAGTTATATGTTCTATACCTCGGCTATTTTGAAAAAGTTTGAAGATGACGGCAGACCGAGGGCCGATTTGCCATTAGTTGAATGGAGTGCGAAGTATAGTTTGCACCAGGTACAACTGGCACTGGATGAAATTCTGCGTAATTTTCCCAGCAAAACCACTGGATTGCTGGTTCGTTTGATTGTCTTTCCTCTTGGCTTGAGTTTGCGTCAGCCAAATGATTCTTTAGGTCAGCGAGTGGCGGCGATACTGCTAAAACCGGGTAAAGTTCGTGACCGCCTGACGAAAGGTATTTTTATCAGTAAAGATGAAAACGATATAACCGGCAAGCTGGAAGTGGCTTTGCGCAAAGTGTTAAAGTCTGATCCTGTTGAAAAGAGATTACGTGCTAAAAATTTGATTAAACCTGATTTGCAAAGTTTCGATAACTGGCTGGATGACCTGGTTGCGGGTAATCATATCAGTGAATCCGAAGCAGATATTTTACGTCAGGGACGTGAAGCTACCAGTGAAGTTATTAAAGTGGATGAATTTATGCCCGGCGAGCTGGAAACGGGTAGTATGCCCGTCGAAAAAGTAGCGTAATTTTAATCAGTGAAGCAACCGGGCGTAAATCTTATGCCTGATTTTAAGGGCATAGTTATTTGTAGATAAAACAGTTATTATTCAAAAAACAATCATAAATTGAGGATGAGATGGAAAGGCTCTGGTTAAAGTCCTACCCTGAAGGCATTAAGCATGAAATAGATGTCGATGAGTATCAATCCGTTGCTGATGTTTTCAATCAGGCTGTTGACAAGTTTTCTGAGTTACCCGCATTCTGTAACATGGGGACTACCCTTAGTTATGCCGATATGGGTCGCCTTACAACTCAACTTGCTGCTTATTTGCAATCGATTCCCGGTATGCAAAAAGGTGATCGTGTAGCGGTCATGATGCCCAATCTTTTACAAAATCCAGTTGCCATATTTGCCATATTAAAAGCTGGTTTCACTGTTGTTAATACCAACCCGCTATACACGGCGAGAGAACTCAGGCATCAGTTAAAAGACTCCGGGACAAAGGTAATTATCGTAGTCGATAACTTTTGTGACACGCTGGAAGCGGTGATTGATGATACGGATATTGAACAGGTAATCACCACTCAGCTGGGCGATATGCTTAAGTTTCCCAAGTCATTGATTGTAAATCTTGTAGTTAAATACGTTAAAAAAATGGTGCCGAAATACTCGATTCCAGGCTGCATAACTTTTAACAAGGCTTTGTCTATCGGTGCTTCGAAGCAATTTACTGTTCCGCAGCTAGGGCATGAAGACATTGCATTTTTGCAGTATACCGGGGGTACAACCGGTCTGGCCAAAGGTGCCATGTTAACTAATAAAAACATGGTCGCTAATATGCAGCAGGCTTCTGAGTGGATTTCTGATCTGATTGAAGAGCGTAAGGAGATTATTATTACTGCTTTACCGCTGTATCATATTTTTTCGTTGACCGCTAACTGCCTGGTTTTTATGAAAGAAGGTGCGCTCAATTACCTGATCACTAATCCGCGAGATATGGCAGGGTTTGTTAAGGAACTATCGGCTGTTAAATTTAGCGTAATGACAGGGGTCAATACCCTTTATAACGGATTGTTAAATACAGACGGATTTAAAGACATAGATTTCTCTTCTTTGAAATTGTCTCTGGGTGGTGGGATGGCGGTTCAGAAGGCCGTAGCAGAGCATTGGCGTCGAGTAACAGCGTCCCCTCTACTGGAAGCTTATGGTCTTACGGAAACATCCCCCGCTGTGTGTATGAACCCGATGAATCTGATCGAATTTAATGGCACTATCGGTCTGCCAATACCTTCTACCGAAGTCTCTATTAGAACAGAAGATGGTGAGTTTTTACCCCAGGGTGAAAGCGGTGAGCTCTGTGTGCGCGGGCCACAGGTAATGAAAGGCTACTGGAATAAACCGGAAGAAACCGCTTTTGTGCTGGATGAAAAAGGCTGGCTGAAAACCGGGGATATCGCCATCATGGATGAAAAAGGGTTCTTTAAAATTGTCGACCGTAAAAAAGACATGATCCTGGTTTCCGGTTTTAACGTTTTTCCTAATGAAATTGAATCAGTGATTGCTGCCTGTCCGGGTGTGCAGGAAGTTGGTGTTATCGGTGTGGAAGATGAAAAGTCTGGTGAAGCGGTTAAAGCGGTTATTGTGAGAAATGATGATTCGCTGACTGAAAAAGACATAATTGATCACTGCCGTAAAGAATTAACCAGTTATAAGGTTCCCAGGCAAATCGAATTCAGGAAAGAATTACCTAAAAGTAATGTAGGTAAGATTCTACGTCGCGAATTACGCGAAAGTTAAATAAGTCAGGGGTTATGAAATGCATACTGTTAAAGGGATTTTGTCACCATGCAGCATCGCTGGCTGCATGCAATGATGAATTTGAAACTTCATCTTTTTATACTAATCCTGCTAACAGTGCTGTCCGCTTGCAGTAATTCTTTAGCCTTGCAATCATCTTCTCCATGCTATTTTCCGGATGTGCCGGATATCAGGGCACCCGACTGGGTCTGTCAGCAGCAGAATACCAGTGAACTATTAACTGCAGTAGGTTTTGCGCAAAGTTCTGCAGCGGGAGTGGCATTTACTAAAAAAATGGCAATGGCCCGGGCAAGGGTAAAACTGGCGCAAAGTTTAAAGGCTCGCTGTAGCGTGAGTGATGTTAAAGACGTCATGTTGATGAATTCTCAGCTGTTAAATACTCAGCTTAGCCCTAAAGAGGGTTTATATGTCCAGATTGGGATACGGCCTGCTGATCTTCGATTAGTTTGCGAATAGTTTATCTGGCTGTAAGTTTTTCCTGATTACCCGTGAGATTCAGCTATTAATCATTTTAACCAAAGAAAATTTTTACTCTCGCCAGGACAAAGAACGCAAAGGTAAATCAAGTCCTACTTTGTAAGCCAAAATCAACTTGAAGCTGTCTTTCTTAGCGTTCTTTACGTCTTAAGTTAGAAACATATGTTAACTTTTTACGGCATAACCTGCATCGGTTATAGCCTGTTTAATCGCTGCGTCATTCAGATTGTCACCATCGATAAGTACTTTACCGGTATCCAGGTCCGGAGTTGCTTCTGATACCCCTTCCAGTGCTTCTATAGATTTTTTCACACTTGCTACACAGTGCTGGCAGCTCATACCTTCGACATTCAAAGTAATACCCATATCGTTCTCCAAAAAGTTTTGTAGTTTGATTTTTTTCTGCTTGTGGCGGAAATAGAATAACCAGGCAGTAACGAGCCCCAGTAGTATGGTGGAAATAATCCCTGTTAAATTGTTGCTATGTTGATGAATGGAAACCACCACCTGTTCAGAAAACATGGCTTCGAATAATAAGGCAAATATAATGCTCATGATGATCAGGGTACCGAGATAAACCATCAATAGTCTTAAGCCTAATGTGCGGTATATTGCACCAATGGTGGCTATATTGGTAGCCGGTCCTGCCATCAGAAATATCATGGCGGTGCCAAGAGGCATGCCCGCTAAAACTAAAGATGCCGCAATTGGCACCGAACCGGTAGCGCAGACATACAGCGGAATAGAAATAACCAGCATCAGTAACATGCCGCTGAAACCCTGTGCTAATGACATGTCAGAAAAATAATTTTCAGGTGTCACAGCGGTGATTAGCGCCGCTAGCAGCACGCCAATATATATCCATTTGTCAATTGCCCCGTAAAGGTCAACCACCGTGTAATGCCAGAACTCTTTAAGGGTGCGAGGAGTCGGTTCAAAACTGGTGGCAGGCTGTTCGGCTATGCTGGAAGGCTTATCGGCATATTCTGCGATCATTCCGCCAATCATACCGGTAATAAATGCACTCACGACTTTAAAGATAGCAAAAGGCCATCCCAGAAAATTGGCACTGACCAGAACAGAATCAACACCGGTTTGAGGTGTGCTGATTAAAAATGCCGTTGTAGCACCATTGGATGCGCCTTCCTTACGTAACCCCAGAGCGGTAGGGACGACACCGCATGAGCATAAAGGCATAGGAACGCCAACCATCACCGATTTGAAGACGCTGCCAAATCCACGTTTACTCAGAGTCCTGTGAATAAAACCAGCCGGTATAATCAGATGAATTAGGCCCGCAAAGATCAAACCGCCCAGTAAAGGTGGGCTTAATTCAAGGACTATACCCCATAAAGCCTGAATATAATCTGTAAAGAACTCTGTCATGGTTGTTCAGTTTATTTCTCTATCCACTTACCGTGGCTCTGCTGCCAGATTTTAGTTTTCTCTGGAGATTTAAAGTCGTCGCCATTAATTTGGCCGTTATACATGATAGTGTCGCCAAAATACGTCCACATATGTCCACGATCTGAATCCAGTATCATATAGGATTTACCATTCCAGTAAGCCTCATAGCGGCCTTCATCGGCAACAGTAACGCTACTGGCCATCAACAGGGCAGGCAGGGCAAGTGTAAACAGTTTCTGCATCTTCATTTGAATCTCCATTTTTAAAAAATTAAAACTCTATTATAGTTTTAAAAAGGCATAAAAACTGAAACTAGTTATGCCCGCTTATTTTGGCATGTAAAGGTCTGGTTTGCTCAAATTTATTTTTTTGTTGTTCGCTGGCTTTGCTCTGATGTTTGGCTTTCCATTCATCGATGCTCATGCCGTACACCTGTTCCTGAGCTGCTGCATAATCCATATCAAGGCCCTGGTTTTTAGCCTCGGCAAGATACCATTTTGACAGGCAGTTACGACAGAAACCAGCGAGATTCATCAGGTCTATGTTCTGCACATCGGTTCTTTCTTGAAGGTGTTGCACCAGGCCACGAAAAGCGGCTGCTTCAATTTCAATCTGTTGTTGTCTGGTCATGTTAAACTCGCTCATTATGAAAGCACACATTAACATAAAAAAGCCGATAGATTTACCTGACAGGACAGCGGTTATCGACTGGTATCAGAAACTTGCTGAATCTCTAAGGCAAAGTAATCAGCGTTTAATCGTTAATTGTCAGGGGCTGCGGGACTGGTGTTTGTCCCGCTTACCCCCAGAAGGTGTATTTGATAGCCACATAATATTGTCTAATCAGCAGGATTTACAGTTTCATCAGCAACACAGTGTTGCTTTTAGTAAAGCTGAGATGCTGTTAGGGCAGCAAACTGACTGTGTGATTTACGACGGGTTTAACGGGATTAATGTAGATGTTTTGTGTATGGCCACGGGTTTGATTAAAGCCGGTGGCGTTTTGATTCTGTTAACGCCTGAAAATTCTCAGCAACTGGACGATGACTATGGTCGATGGCAGGGACAGAGTAACCCGGGTGGCTATTTTTTCAACTACCTGCAACAACACTTAAAGCAGGATATGCTCGTTTTACAAGAGCAACTGGATATCTTCCCAGAGTTAAAGAAATTACCCTGTTCCAGGCCGCCAGAATTTATAAATACGATGACTCGCGGACAGCAGGAGTTGTTTAAAGAAATGAATGACTGGTTAAATGATAAACAGAAACCTGTGTTTGTTTTAACGGCGGATAGAGGGCGGGGTAAAAGCACATTGCTGGGCCGCTTTGCACAACAACATGCAACAGATTTTAACATAATCGTTACTGCACCATCGAAGTCACAGGTTAGTATCCTGTTTAACCAGCTGGATGAACAGTCACCAAATATACAATTTATGGCACCTGATGAAATTATCCGTCGACAGTGCCAGATAGATTGTCTGGTTATCGATGAAGCGGCCATGTTACCGGGCAGTATGCTGCAACAGTGCCTGAATTTATCAAATAAAACACTGATTGCAACAACAACGGGCGGCTATGAAGGAACAGGGCAGGGGTTTCTGATTAAATTCATGGCCAGTCTGCAAACTGACAAAATGATTCACCGACAATTAAAAGACGCTATTCGATGGGGTCAGCAGGACCATCTTGAACAATGGATGAATCAGGTTTTGATGTTGAAATTACCACGGCTACCTAAGCGTGAAGAGAAGAAAGACTTTTCTATTCAACAGCTTTCAAAACAGCAATTAAATGAAAATTTAGAAACTCTACGAGCAGTATATACACTGTTAGTCTCTGCTCATTATCGAACCCGGCCATCTGACTTACGGCAATTAATGGAAGATGAGAGTCAGCTGGTATTTATCGCCAAAGCGGGATCTCAAATAGTAGGCGTAGCACTGCTAATTCAGGAAGGAGGGTTTGATGCAGAATTAAGTTATCAGATTTTTATGGGTACACGGCGGCCGCAGGGACATTTATTTGCACAAATGATGACAGCGCAGGCGGGCATTAAAAACTTTGCACAACTGAAAGGACTTAGAGTGCAACGAATAGCGGTCATCGAAAACTTCAGGTTACAGGGAGTTGCCCGTTTATTACTGGAATGTGCAGAAACAAGACTTAAAGAGCTGGACTTAAGCTATCTTGGCAGTAGTTTTTCAATTGATTCTACAACGGCCCCTTTCTGGAAAAGAACCGGTTTTAATCTTGTACACATCAGTGCAGGGAAAGGCAGGTCGACAGGGAGGCAAACTATCGCTGTTTTGAAATCGACTGCTCCGCAGGTTGTTGAAATGATTGATTCAACTAACCAGAAAATTGTAAGTTACCTGCCGGTCTGGTTGCTCACTTATTGCCAGTCACTAAACTGGCAGGATGTTTATGTGATATTACAGTTACTTAGTGTGGAAAATGAATTTTCAATTCTGGATGATGATGAAATTACGGCTTTTAGTGAAGGTTACCGGGGTTTTGAACTGACCCAGGCTGTATTACAAAAATTACTCATCAGCGATTTAGTGAAAACGGAATCTTCAGCGCCATTGATGCAGCTGCTGATTGAAAAAATATTGTTAAATCGAGACTGGAAAAACTTAACAGGTTTTCACGGAAAAAAGGAAGCTCTAAAAAAACTTCGACTATGTATTTTAAAAATAAATGACCAGAGAAAATAACATGAGTAGCCTTTTAGAAAGGGATAGTGCCTGTGTCTGGCATCCGTATTCGTCTATGCACTCAGAGCTGCCGGTATTTCCGGTGCAATCGGCTTGCGGAGTTAGATTTACCCTGCAGGATGGCACTCAATTGATTGATGGCATGTCTTCCTGGTGGTGTGCGATTCATGGATATAATCATTCAGTTTTAAATGATGCAGTTAAAAATCAATTAGAAAAAATGTCGCATATCATGTTTGGCGGGTTAACGCATGAACCAGCCGTGCAACTGGCGTCGACTCTGGTGGATATTACTCCGCAACCATTAAACACCGTTTTCTTTTCTGACTCGGGTTCGGTAGCTGTAGAGGTGGCTATGAAAATGGCTATTCAGTATTGGGGCGCACTAGGGAAAAACAGAAAACAACGATTCGTCAGTTTACGATCCGGTTATCATGGAGACACATTTGGCGCGATGTCGGTTTGTGACCCGGTGACCGGAATGCATAGCCTGTTTGCAGATTCGTTAACACAGCAGTTTTTTGTAGAAGCTCCTGTATGCAAGTTTGGTGAGCCCTGTACAGATTCTGATTTACAGTCATTAACCAAAGTATTAACTGAGCATCATAAGGAAATTGCAGCGCTCATTGTTGAACCAGTTGTACAGGGCGCGGGGGGAATGCGATTTTATTCTGCCGATTACCTGGTTAAAGCCAGGCAGCTTTGTGATGAATATAATGTGTTATTAATTGCCGATGAAATAGCCACTGGCTTTGGACGTAGTGGAAAGCTGTTTGCTTGCGAACATGCGGCTATTTCACCGGATATTATGTGTGTGGGAAAGGCACTGACGGGTGGTTATATGACCCTGGCGGCGACCCTGACCACGCAAAAAATCAGTCAGACTATTAGTGATAATTCGCCGGGAGTATTCATGCATGGTCCAACTTTTATGGCTAATCCTATGGCCTGTGCGGTTGCTAATGCCAGCATCAAATTATTATTAGAATCAGACTGGCAGCTAAAAGTTAAAAACATTGAAAGGATTTTACTGGCCGGTCTGCAAAAGTGTCGGGAGTTACCCCAGGTGCAGGATGTTCGAGTATTGGGCGCAATTGGCGTAGTGGAGTTAAAGCAACCCGTAAACATGAAAACTATCCAGCCCGCTTTTGTGCAACAGGGGGTGTGGGTTCGACCATTTGGTAAACTGGTATATCTGATGCCACCTTTTATAGTTTCTGATGTAGATTTAAAGGCGTTGACTGATGCCGTGCTGAAAGTGGTTTCTTCACTGGATAACTGATTTGCTATGGATGTTTTTTCCGGGCTCTTTATTGCGGCTTTTTTATCGGCTACGCTGTTACCCGGTACCTCAGAAATACTATTGATTAGCCTGTTATCACAGGGCTATGACCCGTTTATCCTGTGGATCTGGGCAACTACTGGTAATACGCTGGGGTCAGTTGTGAACTGGGGACTGGGGCGATACCTGTTACACTTCAAAGACAGGCGCTGGTTTCCTTTCAAATTAGATACCCTGGAAAAATCTCAAAGTTGGTTTCAACGATATGGCCTGTGGTCACTGCCACTCGCGTGGGCTCCGGTGATCGGCGATGGCATTACCTTTATTGCCGGTATTATGCGTGTGCGCTTTTTAACTTTTTTGATGCTGGTTTTTATCTCAAAAGGTATCAGGTATGCAGTACTTGTTGGTCTGATTGATATAATTAGTGCCTGAACCATTTTCCGTGTTCGACTACTGCAGCATTTATGATAATTAATGCTGGTTTTCGATTCCTGATTCAGTTTGCGCAATGCACCTATCTGTGTATTAATAGATCTTCTCTTTTGCCCACTAAGGCTTTCACCTCAGATGCTTGACTACGCCATCCCTGCGTTTGTAACGCTGTTTGTCATTATAGATCCAATCGGGCTGGTACCAATATTTGTGGCTCTCACCAGGGATGGCAGCCCCGTCTATAAAAAACGTATGGCAATTAACGCAGTTTTTATAGGATTTACGATTCTTCTCGTTTTCGCACTTGCCGGCAAGCCTTTGCTCGCAGCACTTGGGATTAGTATGGCGGCTTTCAGAATATCAGGTGGCGCGCTTTTGTTTTTAATTGCTCTTGAAATGGTATTTGAGCGAAGAAACAAAAAACGATCCGATCGAGCTGAAGAGCGCCACGATGAACTTATAGCTAAACACCAACAAACGAAAATTCAGCAACCAGTCCAAATAGATGAACCTGATGATGTTGCTGCCTTTCCGCTTGCTATGCCGTTTTTAGCCGGCCCTGGAGCCATAGCCACCATCATGCTGTTGATGAATGAACATCATGGTGACTGGATCGCCCAGGCTGCCATCATCGCAGCCATGGCACTGGTGATGTTCATTGCTGTGGCTTTGTTTATAGCGTCTGGAGCGGCGGCAAGATATCTGGCGCCATCGGTAACTAACGTCATTTCAAGACTGCTTGGAATGCTACTCGCCGCCCTCTCCATCCAGTTTGTTATTGACGGTTTTAAACTGGCGTTTGAGCTTTAGGACTATACCTTTATACAGTTTGTTCTGATGTAAAGAGTCTGTTTGATGCGCTCTTTTAAGATCATTAAAAATCTATTCAGTGAACTTTCTTTATCTGAATCTGACTTAACAGGACTGGTGACTCAAACGTCTAAACATGAAAAAATTATACAAAGTTTCAGTGAGCTTGCTGCTTTCTCTATTTTCCCTGGGTTGTTCGGTGACCGCTGACTGGAGCACCGCAAGCCGTGAGTCGGCCGGTATAGCACCTGATCCGACTGATTATCAGGATGCCATCATTCATGTCTATGGTGCTGATGCCTGGGGATGGCGTGGGTGGTTTGCGATTCATACCTGGATCTCAGTGAAACGAGGCGGGCAGCAGGACTATACCGTTTATGATGTGGTCGGCTGGCGTCAATATCGGGGTAATACGGTGTTGGTGGCTATGAATGATATTCCGGACCGGCACTGGTATGGTGCAAAACCCCATTTGCTGCTGGAAATTCGTGGAGAACAGGCTGAAGATTTGATCCATAAAATCGAACAGGCCGTCGCTGATTATCCATGGAAAGAAAGCTACAGGGCTTTTCCCGGGCCGAACAGTAATACCTTCGTCGCCTGGGTGGGTAAACAGGTGCCTGAATTGAATCTTGAGCTGCCATTTTCAGCCATTGGCAGCGGTTACGTGGATCAATTCAAACAAGGTTCAAATGACTTGCTGGATGAGCAGTAACAGGTTTATCGCCTGCCGGGCCATTTAAAGCATTATGTCCACGGAACTACCACAACTGGCTGATGCTTCTGGCGTTAAAATAACATGACGGTGGCCAACCCGAGAAACGCGAAAAAGCCGATGGCATCGGTCGCTGTGGTAAGTACCACTCCACCTGCCAGCGCTGGATCTATACCCATCCGTTTTAATATTAACGGGATAAATGTTCCGACTAAAGCGCCGGTAAAAATAACGATCAACATGGCAGCGCCAAAAACCATGCCCAGCATTAGATCGTTAAACCAGTAATACGCAATGGTGGCGACCACGCCGGCCCAGAAGATACCATTGAACCCACCGATAGTGAGTTCGTGCGCCGCCAGTTTCCATATGTTACGCCGGCCAATTTGATCCAGGGCAATCCCCCGTGTTACCAGTGTCAATGTCTGGCTTCCTGCCACACCACCCATACTGGCCACTACCGGCATTAGCACAGCCAGCGCTACCATTTTTTCAATAGACTCTTCAAATAAACCAATCACCCACGCCGCCAGGAATGCGGTCAGCAGATTTATACCAAGCCACAGGGCCCGGCGTACCGAACTATTAACCACCGGCGCAAACATATCCTCATGCTGGTCTAAACCGGCACGTGCCAATATTTCATGATCAGCCTGGTCACGCATCACATTGATAACATCATCAACCGTAATTCGTCCTACGAGATGGCCTTTATCATCTATAACGGGGGATGACAGCAGATCCTGATCTTCAAAGATTCGAGCAACTTCGTGAGCCGGGGTCAGCGGCGTGATACCTGTAACGTTACGAGTCATGACATCACTTACTATTGTAGATATGTCATATGAGACCAGGTCGCTTAACGGAAGGGTTCCCATGAAGCGGTTATGTCGATCTATAACCATCAGACTATCAAGATGCTCAGGTAGTGAACCTTCACGCTGACGAAGACGGCGTAAATAACGTAATACAGCTTTAAAAGAAACATCGCCACGCACAGCAGTGGCGTCTACATCCATCAATCCACCCGCAACATCATCAGGATAGAGTTTAACCTGCTCATAGCGTTCCCGCCGGTGAACATCCATTGCCTTCACCATCGCATTCACTACCGACATAGGCAGATCATCATCCAGATCGGCGATTTCGTCCATTTGCATGACGGACAAACAGGCTATCAGCTCCTGTTCATCGGTTTGCTTAATTAAACTCCTGCGTAGTTCGCCCTGCAGCTCCAGCAGCACTTCGCCTTTTATTACGCGAGGTAGTTGTAGCCACAAAGGACTTCTCAAGTCCCCTGGAAGCGATTCAATAACACGGGCTATTTCAGCCGGAGACATAGACTTAAGCAAACTTTTCGCTCCGCTCTCCGGGCTATTCTCAAGCGCATCAGTAATCAGGTCGACCTGTTCCTGCAAACGTTTACTCATGAAGCTTTCCTCCTAAAGGGCTTATTTTTGAATTAACTATAATATCCCGGGTATTAGCGGAATTGCAGTTACCAGATCGCTGGTCATTTTGATGCCTCCTGTAAAACATCAACAACATCACTGAGTTGTCGATAAATTTACCATGGCAAAAAAGGTGTTGTCCCGAGTTCAGAATTGTCCGGGTGAAGCCAGTTAACTATCAGCATTATATCATTCTGAAGTACTGTCACCCGAATCAGAAAATATGAATAAACAATTCTTCCTTCATGTACCACTCCTCAGAATCCGTCATGCCGGACTTGATCCGGTACTGGTATGACGATTCGCCGGCTAAAGCCGAGGCCTCAATAAACGACTGTAAAGTTAACGGTTTTAACTCGGATCTATCGCTTCCTTAACAGCCTCTGGTGATGCTGTCATTGCGCCACTGGTTAACAGGGGGGCTGCATCCAGGTGCTCAGCATTCATCATTTCAGCAATTTTTTGCAACGATGACAGCAATTGCGTCTGCTCCCAATCCTTTAGTTCTGATAGTTTTTTTTCAAAGCTTTTCTGCAGTAATGGCACGGTCATCCGGATTATCTGACGCCCCTGTTCTGTTGGCGTTAGATGAAATTTTCGTTTATCCACGTTGTCACGAGACTTGGTTAGCAGTTGTTTGTGCTCCAGTCGTTTCACGATATCAGTCACGGTTGCCTGGCTGAGGCTAATGTTTTTCGCCAGTGTGCTTCCGGTCAGTGAGCCATTTTTTACAATTTCACTCAGTATCAGAGCCTGTGGTCCGGTAAGACCATGGCTCTGCACCAGTTTTTTTGAATGCTGATCAATCGCCCTGATTACGCGCCGCAGGGCAATCAGGATGTCATCGCTAAGATTAGACTTATTGAGCATTATATTTAGTACCGAAAATAGTTATTTAGGGATAAATTAAGATTTATCATGGTTAAGGGTGTAATATGTCGAATAATATAGTTAGTATACAAAGTAATAATTTTGCTCCAATCCCGCAGCACGAGCCCCTGTTTAAAAGCAGCTAATCCACCACATAGTACCCCTAAATGTCTGAAAAAAATGAAAAAATAATCATCAAAAACTTATTTAAAGTGTTTGGGGATACTCCTGACAAGGCAATGAAACTGCTGCAACAGGGCGTTTCCAAGTCTGAAATATTTGACCGTACCGGTCAGACAGTGGGTGTCCTTGATGCCAGTTTTACTGTTTATGAAGGCGAAATATTTGTCGTCATGGGGTTATCCGGTTCCGGTAAATCCACCCTGGTTCGCCTGCTTAACCGGCTTATTGAGCCAACCTCAGGGCAGGTATTATTCGATGGTGTTGATATCGCTTCCATGTCCGATGCGGATTTAATGAAATTGCGCCGACATGATATGAGCATGGTGTTTCAGTCTTTTGCACTCATGCCGCATCTAAATGTTGTTGATAATGCGGCGTTTGGGCTGGAACTGTCAGGACTCAAACTCGAAGATCGACATCAGCGGGCGATCAAGGCACTTGAACAGGTGGGCCTGGAGGCCTTCGCCAATAGCTATCCCGATGAACTGTCGGGCGGTATGCAACAACGTGTCGGTCTGGCACGTGCACTGGCCAATGATCCTGCCGTGATGCTGATGGATGAAGCTTTTTCCGCGCTGGATCCATTAATCAGGTCAGAGATGCAGGATGAATTACTCAAATTGCAGGAAAAGCAGCAACGAACCATTATCTTTATTTCACATGATCTGGATGAGGCCATGCGCATCGGTGACCGTATTGCCATCATGGAAGGTGGCCGGGTAGTCCAGGTTGGTACACCCGAAGAAATTCTCAATAACCCGGAGGATGAATACGTAGAATCATTTTTCCGTGGCGTTAATGTCTCTAGCGTATTCAGTGCTAAGGATATCGCCCGTAAAAGTCAGGTCACGGTGATTAATCGAGTGGGCGTAGGTCTGCGTACCGCGTTAGAAGAAATGCGTCAGGATGATCGCTCCTGCGCTTATGTGCTGGGGAAAGATCAGAAATTCAGCGGTGTGGTCACCGAAGATTCGATCAAAGCAGCCATGAAGCTAAACCCTGCACAGGACATCGCCAGTGCCTTTATTGCGGATATCAATGCCTTGCCGGGTGAAATGCCTGTATCTGAGCTGATCAGTAAAGTGGCTGCTTCAACCTGCGGCCTGCCGGTAGTCGCAGAAGACATGAAATATCTGGGTGTCATTACCAAAACATCGTTGCTGGAAACACTTGATCAGGATGCGGATAGCATAGGAGCAGTACAATGAATAATTCAACTGATCCATGGGGAGCTACCCCCGAAACAACCACCATAGCAGAACCTGCCACCGGAAATGAAGGCACGGCCTGGGGTGTATCAGAACAGTCCGCGCAACCAGCGATAGAAGCTGACTGGCTGGCAGCCAGTGAAAGTGCGAATACCGACTTTAGCTGGATGGACCCTTTTGAGCATTCCGTCATTCCACTGGGCAGCTGGGTAGATAGTGGCCTGACCTGGGTGGTGGAAAATTTCCGCCCACTGTTTCAGGCGATTCGGGTACCGATAGATACCACGCTGAGTGCCATCGAAGCCGGTCTGCTGGCTATCCCTGCCGTTGTCATTATCCTGATATTCGGTTTGATCGCGTGGCAGGTGTCTAACAAACGACTGGCGGTAGCATCAATTTTTTCTCTGGTCGCTATAGGTTTGATCGGTGCATGGGCGGAAACGATGGTGACATTGTCACTGGTACTCACCTCCGTATTTTTCAGCCTGGTTATTGGTCTGCCTATCGGCATCTGGTTATCACGTTCGGCTCGAGCAGCGAGTGCTTTACGGCCAGTTCTGGATGCGATGCAGACCACCCCTGCTTTTGTCTATCTGGTGCCCATTGTCATGCTGTTCGGTATTGGTAACGTGCCGGGGGTGGTTGTCACTATTATTTTTGCGTTGCCCCCATTAATTCGATTAACCAATCTCGGCATCCGCCAGGTGCCGGAAGACCTGGTGGAAGCAGCGCGATCCTTCGGTGCCAGCCCCTCACAACTGTTATTCAAAGTGCAGTTGCCGTTAGCCATGCCGACCATCATGGCAGGCATTAACCAGACCCTGATGCTTTGTCTTTCAATGGTCGTCATCGCGTCAATGATTGCGGTCGGTGGACTGGGGCAGATGGTGTTACGCGGTATAGGTCGACTCGATATGGGGCTGGCTACCGTAGGTGGAGTCGGCATTGTGCTGCTAGCCATTGTACTGGATCGTATCACTCAGGCGATGGGTGAAGATAAACGCAACAGGGGTATTCGTCACTGGTATGAAGCCGGTCCCAGCGGACTACTACGTTCTCTATTCGTCAAAAAAACCTAGTCCATTAAATCCGGATTACACAAATTTCATTTTTTTAAAAACTAACAGGAGCAAGTATATGAAAATTACCACGCTACCAAAAAGAATCCTGCTTTCAACGATGTTGATAGCAGCAACCACCCTTTACCTGACGCCATCGTTTGCGGCTAGTGATATGCCGGGCAAGGGAGTTGTTATCCAGCCAGGTCAGGACAATATTGATGGTGAAAACTTTCAGACTATCCTGGTCATAAAGGCACTGAAGGAACTCGGTTATACCGTTAAGGATGTGCAAAATGCCAAGTACCCTGCAATGCATATCGCGATCGGTAACGGCGATGTGACTTTCATGGCGGATCACTGGAACCCGCTACATCAGGCCTTTTATGAGAAAGCAGGCGGTGATGCAAAATTGTCACGAACTGGTAATTATATAAAAGGTTGCGCGCAGGGCTATTTAATCGACAAAAAAACGGCGGATAAATACGGCATCAATAATATTGGCCAACTGACCGATCCTAAAGTAGCCAAACTGTTTGATGCTAATGGAGATGGTAAGGCGGATCTGGCCGGCTGCGTACCAGGGTGGGGCTGTGAACGAGTGATTGAGCATCAGATGGATGCCTTCAAA
>ERZ890953.492-NODE-492-length-22673-cov-4.732116_pt1 | contig 22673 bp, 19 predicted proteins | sample MGYA00521264_ERZ890953 | MGnify/ENA primary metagenome ERZ890953 (study PRJEB32303, sample SAMEA104408629) | aquatic metagenome | biome: Brackish water; feature: Chemocline; material: water | place: Baltic Sea | collected 2014-10-26T21:54:00 | depth 200 m ...
AGTCAATTGCTGGAGGGGGACGAACGCGCGGCGCACGTACAGGAATAGTAACAGGCTAATGATCGCGGCCACCCCCAGGGCGCTGGCTATGGCCAGCTTTCGTGTGTGAGCGATCTGTTGACTAATGACGGTATCCGATACAGCATAAATCAGGGTCACGAAACGCCGGGGTTGTTGCGGATCGAAGTGTAGTTCCCGTGCTATCACGTATATCGGCTCACCCGACAGGAAAGAAGTCTGTAAGGGGACTGACGTACCGGGGGTTTTCGATTCCACCGTTTGCGTACCGGTGATATCGTCCTGCCAGCGGGAACGTCTACCGAGGTCGAAACCAAAGGTATGCTCCGCATCGGGATGGGCCAGGTAGTCACCTTGCTGATTTAACAGATAAGCGCTGATGCTTTCTCGCATGCCTTCGGCCAGTTTGTCGAGCATCGGCCCGACGTTCATGTTGATAGCCACCATGCCGAACAGTTTACCGTCGGGAGTGTAGATGGGTGTCACCGCGCGCAGGGTGCGTCGATGAGGCTTTTCAACCTGGCCGTGTTCACGATTGAGGTTTATTTCAGACAGATAGATCTGGCCTGGCTTGAGTTTCAGGGTAGCCAGGAAATAGTCGCGACTACCTTTCTTTTGTAAACTGTTCTGCGCTGTCGCTTGCGCGAACCCTTCCAGGTAATCAGCACGAACCAGTTCACGGCCGCCATCTGCCACGCCGATATAACGTACCTGGTAATAATCGGGGTTTGCATTGATGAAGGCGGCAAGAATTTTAGAGAACCGATTTTTCCAGACTGCTAATTCGTTGTGTTCGAGAGGGTCGATGCCGTGATTGAATGTAGCTCGAATGATTCCTTGCACCGGCGGTGTGCTCGACAGAAACAGCACATCGCTGCGTAGATTCTCAATGGTTTGCTGTAATTCCACTGCCTTGAAGCTGGATCTTGTATCCAGGCGGGTCTGTAACTCAGCCAGAGCATGGTTACGTTCTGTCGTACTGATAAAATACACCTCTGCCAGGGTCGCCAGTGCAAATAGCAACAGCGCACCCAATGTGATGATGGTGCTCAGGGAAAGGTTGTTTTTCCAGGCATGCAGCCGAGTAGACATTGGCCTAATTTTTTTCAACATATTTAGCAGCATATTTATTAGATGCTGCTGCCATGAAAGTTAAGCTGACAGCTGTGAAAAAACCTGTAGCAATGCTTTCCCGCTCGCTTGGCGGTATACATGGCATTATCTGCCGCTTTAAGGAGGTCTGCCTGAGATTTCGCATCATCCGGGTAATACGCGATGCCAACACTTACCGTAGGTTGCAGGTTATGACCGCCAATACCGATCGGCTTATTCAGTGATTGCTGACAGCTATTTACAACGCTGCTCACACAGTCATCATCCGAGGTATTTTCAAGTATTATGCAGAACTCATCACCACCCAGGCGGGCAATAAAGTCTGAATCTCGTAGACTTGCCTTCAACCGTTGAGCAATTTTTTTTAACAATAAATCGCCTACATCGTGACCTAGCGTATCGTTGATCTCTTTAAATCCATCCAGATCGATAAATAACAAAGCCAGACCCCTTCTGTTTCGGTCTGCTGCTTTCAGCGAATCCTGTAAATGCTGCTGAAAATAATCGCGACTCGGCAGATCCGTCAGGCTATCAAAATATGCCATCTTTCTGATTTTTTCCTCAGCCGCTTTCATCCTGGTCAGGTCAATAAACATACCTGCATAAGACAGCGTTTCCCCTTGCTGATTCTTCAACGCGACAATACTTAACAATTCGGGGTAAACCGAACCATCCTTACGCTTATTCCAGACATCGCCTTCCCATAGTCCTGTTTTGTAAATTTCACGCCACATCGAACGATAGAATTCTCTATCATGACGACTGGAACGTAATAAGCCGGGCGATTCGCCAATGGCTTCTTGCAACGAATAGCCGGTTGTACGCTCAAATGCATTATTGACCCATGTGATTTTCAACTTACTGTTTGTAATCAGGATGCCGTATTTACTCTGGGCTAAAATCAGCTCCGAAAGTTGTTTTTCCTGATTGTTTAGCAGAATGTAGATTGACTTACCAATCATGTCAGTGAAACCTTCAAGTGTACTAACTTCCAAAGTCGTAAATTCGTAAACTTCATTCAGTAACAACACCAGAACACCAATGTTTCCATTTGAATGTTTTATGGGAAATTTACATAGTTGATAATCCTCAAGTTTTTCAGCGCATGGGCTAAACATATTGTCATTAAGGTGGTTGAGCAACATACCTTTAGATTTTTCAGACTGCCCGCATAAGCAATAGTCTGGCTGTATAATCAAACGATGGCATTGAAGGTGAGCAGGAAAATTGATATGAGTAACAAGTTTCAGTTTCTGACTTAACGGGGCGCAAACATAAATCCCCGCTGCATGTACTTTTAGCCACGGGAGCTGAATAATCAGTTCAAGAATGCCGTGTAACAGGTCAAAACTTTCTTCTGCATCTATCAAGTCTTGAGTGATAGTCTTGCCATCATTAATACAGATATCTTGCATTTTTTTCCCACCAATCAATAGATCAGGGCTGTTTGGCGCCACATTAAAAATCATAACTGAATCGTCTTAAAGCGATCAGTACATTAATATTCAGGCGGGGGGGGGTGGCCAGATGCAGGAATACCCGGAGGAAATCAGGTACCTGTTCAGAAATTTTATATCAAGCGGTCAATGGGTAGGGACAGCTAAGATTAAATACTAGTTGAACTATTTTTATTTTCCAGTATTTAATCAAATTACTTAACAAAATCAGCTGATTAATTCAGGTCAAAGTTGAGCAATATGTCTATTTCGTGAGTGCTATCTTTCAGTGTGGCACTGCTCAATTTCCATATTTCTCCATTCATGTAACGGTCTACGTAACCAGGTAATTCGGCTATTCCTTTAACACCGCCAAAAGCAGTTCCTTTCCAGGTTCGACCTACCACCAGGTTAAAAGGACGTGTCTCTATAGCTCGTAGCCTACACATGGTCTAATTTGATTAATGATTCTGCAGCTGATAATAAAACTTTGGTAAAAGCGAATAAAGTACCTGAACTTTTGACCGTATCTTTATGAATTTGAAGATTAAAAGTTCAACTCCCTCTATCTTTTATAAATCAGGAAAGTATGTACATGGTTGGCAACAGCGATGATTAATGCTGTTGAAGCCTTATCTGTATGCGGCAGATCGGCAGTGGCATCCAGCACGAGTAATTCACCAGAACGTTTGGTCTCTGCTATTTTTTCATTGTGGCCCTGCACCAGCAGAATATCCCCTGATCGCAGCCGGATCTGAACTATTTTTTCGCGCAAGGTATCCACTGCCGGCGATCATCAGTGCACATACGGCCACTAGAGCTTCGTGACCAAAACCGCCGAAGAATTTCACCTTCTCGAGGGGTTCACTTTGCGACGAAATATAAGGAAAAGCAGTAATGCCACTTGTGAGCAACACCAGTACGAACCGGCTGGAGGTATCAATGACTATCTTTCCCCGACTAAATAAAAACAGGGCAAGTACGACCAGCGCGAGCACAGCCAGTGCATGCGGTTCAGGTATGCTATCCATGACAGGGATTACATTGACGACTAGTTATTAAGCTGTGACATTAACCTAATGTAAATTATTAATAAGTTCTCTTATCTTTTTGAAAATATTAATTATTATTAGCGTATTACAGACTATATTCGACCAAAAAAAGTATATAAAACTTAAATGCCCTGCTCACAGATGTCAATATTCAAAATCATATTCATAATAATGTAGTTAGTAGCTTTTGATCAGTTTTCCATTACATATTTACCGAAAATCATCTTTACTATAAACAGTGAATTTGGCATTGTTTATGCTGGCAGGCTCAAAGTATCGTCTTGCCTGTACTAGATTCATCCAGATTTAGACCTACGACTGACATTACATTCAAGCCTTAAGTTAGGAATAACGAGTACACAAACAATGAATGCTGAAAAAAAACTGAACCAATACATGCTTCCATTCATGCTCATTGTCGGACTCACTATTTCCTCTCCAGGTTTTACCGAGGAACCGCAGCTGGCTGAGCCCAGCGATCAAATGTCTCTCGAAAAAATAAACAGGGAAACCAGGGAATTGCTGCACTCACTTAAAACCTATTCAGTTGGACAGCGTGATGAAGCGTTACATAAAACCCGACTGGCGATGGAAAGTATGGGAACACGGATTGAAGCACTGCAGGATCGTATCGATAAAAACTGGGATCAAATGGATCAAACGGCACGCGAAAAAGCACGTAATAGCCTAAAAGCCCTGCAAAGACAGAGATTACAGGTATCTGAATGGTATGGCAGCCTGAAAAGTAGCACAGCCGGTGCCTGGGGAGAAATAAAGACAGGCCTTTCATCCGCATATACCGATTTGCATGATGCCTGGGAAAAGGCTGAAAAAGAATACAGCTCAGAAAAAAAGTAGCTTAATTGCCGACTATAATCAAGCCAATTGTCAGGACATAATTTGCCTGACTGTAGTGAGTGGTTAACTGCTGTCCCAAAACCTGACTATGCACTGCTGCAAAAAACTTAAAGAAAGTGTTCCTCTATCAGAGAAAGACTGATACCACCCAGAAGAAATAATGCAATACAAGCTTACTACTGCTTTGCTCGACAGTAGCGGGTGAGACTCAGGAAGACAGTGTCTTACAGAGACTTCATCCGCTATATTAGAAGATGGCTACACGTTAGCAATACCACGACTTGTTTTTAGAGATGGTAATGTCAGTGAAATAATGGATGCCAGCAATACAAATGCAAATGACCACCACAAACACCCCACAAGTCCCTGGGTTTGATAGGCCCAACCGGAAAGTACTGTGCCGGCCAGTCTTCCTCCTGCGTTTGACATGTAATAAAAACCGACATTCATGGCCACCTTATCGTGGTGTGAATAAGCCAGAATCAGATAACTGTGAATAGCCGAATTGATCGCGAACACGATTCCAAACAGGATCAACCCTATAATTAACACTCGATCCTGCGGCCAGCCCTGTTGCATGGCCAGGGCAATGCCTGCCGGTAATAAGGCCAGCGCAAAAACCCAGAATCTTGCACTCGATGCATCCGGTCCTTTACCATCCTTGCGGATTCCCAATAACCTGGGGGAAATCGCCTGCACGATGCCATAACCAATCACCCATAACGCGAGAAAGGCACCAACTTCAGAGAAATTCCACTTCAAGGTTTCGTACAGAAATACGGGTAAGCCAACCACAAACCAGATATCACGAGAACCGAATAGAAAAAAGCGTGCAGCCGACAATATATTGATGGCCTTAATATTGGAAAATACCTGACTGAATTTAGGCTTACTTTTCATCTTGCCGACGGCTGCGGGCAACATCCACATGGTTATGAGCAACACGATGAATAACATGCCCGCCAGTACAGCAAGACTGGATCTAAAGCCGATCCACTGTAACAGCCCTGCCCCGATAAAAAATCCTGCACCTTTGAGCGCATTTTTAGAACCGGTCAAAACAGCAACCCATTTGAACAGCGATGAATCTGAACTATCCTGTGCCAGGGTTTTCACCGAGGCCTTGGCTGACATCTTGTTTAAATCTTTGGCGATACCCGATATAGCCTGTGCCACCATGACATACACCACACTTAGCCAGCTATCCGGTACAGTCAATGCCAGCAGGGCTATTACCTGCATAGCCATACCGATATTCATCGTCAGATTTAATCCAATGCGCGCGCCCAGCCAGCCACCGACCAGATTGGTCACGATGCCGAAAAATTCGTAAAACAGAAACAGCATGGCGACTTCAAACGGGGAATAACCGAGCAAATGAAAATACAGCACGACCAGCATGCGGATAGCACCATCGGTGATAGTAAAAGCCCAGTAGCCTCCGGTAACGACCAGATAATTTTTAAGGCCCTGTTCCATGCTTAGAGTGACTCCGCAACCATTGCAGTGATATCCATCATGCGATGGACATAACCCCATTCATTGTCGTACCAGGCGTAAATTTTCACCTGTGTCCCGTTAATCACCATCGTTGACAGCGCATCAATAATGGTTGAACGCGGATCATTCAGATAGTCGACAGAAACCAGCGGGCGCTCTTCGTAACCTAAAATACCTTTAAGCTCATTTTCTGCGGCATGTTTAAAATAGACATTCACCTCTTCAGCTGTAACAGCACGCTTGGCTTCAAATACAAAGTCTGTAATCGACGCATTCAATAAGGGTACACGTATCGCATGTCCATTAAGTTTGCCTTCCAGTTCAGGAAATATTTTGGTAATAGCTTTAGCCGAACCGGTTGTAGTCGGAATTAATGACTGGCCGCAGGCTCGTGCCCGGCGTAAATCCTTGTGACCTTTATCGACAATGGTCTGGGTATTGGTGATGTCGTGAATGGTGGTCATACAACCGTGCTTAATGCCGATTTTTTCATGCATGACCTTGATGAAAGGTGCCAGGCAATTAGTCGTACAGGAAGCCGCCGTGACCAGGTTATGCCTGGCAGGATCATAGTCAGTATGATTGACTCCATACACAATATTCAGCGCTCCCTGAGTGGGTGCCGCAACGATCACTTTTTTTACTCCCTGGTTAAAATAATGTTCCAGTAGCTCCGGTTTTTTATGGTGCCTGCCAGTCGCCTCGATCACTATATCGCAACCGGACCAGTCATCATCCTGGATATTATCCTTAGATGAATAGGAAATGTGTTCCCCATTGACAATCATCTGATCATTTTCACCCTGCGCTTCACCACTCCAGGTTCCATGTACCGAGTCGAATTTCAGCAGATGAGCAGAACCTGCCGCATCAGTTGCTATTTCATTGACCTTAACAATATCAAAGCCAGAGCGATCCCAACCAGCCCTTAAACCAAGACGCCCCATACGACCGAAACCGTTAATACCTACTTTTGCTTTCATTAATATGTTCCCCAATCTTTATATTTTATGTTTATGAGCAGCATTTTCCGCTAGCTGTGTTTTGATCTGTATTTCCAGCGCAACAACCATTGCCAGTGCTTACACTGAGCCAGTCATTAATGCTATCTTTAGAAGGTATTCCACCAGAATGAACAAGCTTGCCATCAACAACGACACCTGGAGTCGGTAACACGCCGTAACTCATGATTTCGGGCATGTCTTCTATTTTTTCCAGCTCGATTTCGATGCCTGCTACTTTTGCGGCATCGCCAATCAATTTCAATGTGGTTTTGCAATTGTTGCAACCAGAACCTAAAACTTTTATATTTTTCATAACATTTTCTCCAACAATAGAAATAATAAAGACTAATCAGTATTTAGCAGCAGGATTGTCCGCTGGCCGTTGTGGAGCAGCAGTTTTCTTCTGTGGAAGCCTGTATCGTCTGCTCGCTTTTTTGCTGCTCGTCCGGATAAGATGCCTGATCAAATGCCAGGTCCAGTTTTTGTGCAGCTTCGTCACGAATATGGCGTGCTATATCGATCACCGCGGCGATCTGCTCTTCACTGACGCCCATATCACGCAATTTACTCAGCTGGCATTGACCCATGGCCGGATGATTACTTGCTATACCCGAAGCGAGTGATACCAGAGAGATAATTGACGCATGTAATTCGGCCATGATGAATCCTCTACAATAAAATATTAAAAACGAATCCAACCAGTAAGATACCGCTGGCCACAACACCGACAAAAGTTAAAATTAACCGGGTCTTAAGTACCTTGCGCAGGATCAGTATTTCAGGAAGAGACAGGGCGATAACGCTCATCATGAAAGCCAGTGTGGTGCCAAGTGCAGCACCCTTACTAATCAAAGCCTCGACGACTGGAATCACACCGGCTGCATTAGTGTACATAGGTACTCCCATCACAACGGCAGCTGGTACTGACCACCAGGCATCTTTCCCCATAATGGTGATCATAAAATCCTCAGGTACATAACCATGAATAGCGGCACCTACAAGAATACCTATAACCACATAGATCCAGACCTTGAAAACGATTTCTCTGACGTGTTGCCAGCCTGACTGAAAACGTTCGACCCATCTCATCGATGTGTTATCAGCCGGTAAACCTTTTCCCATCTGGATATCACGTACCCAATCCTGTAAATAATTTTCCATTTTCAACTTTCCAATGACTAAACCTGCAACTATTGCGACAGTTAGACCGAGGCCCAGGTACAATGCCGCAATTTTCCAGCCAAACAGGCCGAGTAACAGCACCAGTGCGATTTCATTAACCATCGGTGCTGCAATTAGAAATGAAAAAGTTATACCCAGTGGCACACCCGCAGACAAAAAACCAATAAATAAAGGTACTGCCGAACAGGAACAAAAAGGGGTCACAATACCAAGTGTAGCTGCCAGCGTATTACCCACGCCCAGTCGTTTACCGGCAAGTAATGAACGCGTTTTCTCGGCTGAGAAAAAAGTCTGAATAATGCCCATAAAAAATACCACGCCGATCAGCAATAACATGACTTTAGGTGTGTCATAAACGAAAAAATGGATAGACTCACCCAGCTGCGAGCTGCGCTCTAAACCTGTCACCGAGAGCGCATAATTAGCGAGATTATCCAGTTGACCATAAGCCACAAACCACGCGATAGTGGCTATAAGGATGCCTGCCAGCCAGACAATCAACTGGCGAGAAGGCGCTGTTTGCGGATTTTGTAGCGTTGTATCACTCATCCTGTTATCCAACATAGTATTTGTATGTAGGGAAGACGAACGACTTTGCAAAAGGATGCCGCTATTTAATGATTATTTGCAGGCAGGATCAAAACAGCAGACATTACCCTGCTCATCAAACACTATTTTGCAGGCGATTTTAAGTTGTGTTTTTAAATGTTTGCGGGCTCGTTGAATACGTGATTTTGCAGCTGCCGTTGAAAGTTGCTTGAGTGTCGCATAATCAGCCTGATGCATTCCATCCAGGTCACACAATTCAATAATTTCCTGATCTTCAGGCGAAAGATTTTTTAACGCGCTCGGTAGACATTTTGACAGATTAACCACGGGTTCTGTTGCGGGTTTTATTTCGGCAGTATCTTCAGGCACTTCTTCATGGTTTTTTTGTGTTCTGTGAAAGTCGATTAATCGATTCCTTGTTACCCGAAATAACCAGGCCCGGGTATTATCCAGAGTACAAAAGCTGTCGTTTTCAGCCAGCGCCTTAACAAATACATCCTGTAATAAATCTTCAGCCAGACAGGGATCTTTCGCCCTGCCAAGAAGAAAATGTCTCAATTCAGATTCATGCAGATTCCAGGCTCGAGTAACACACTTCATGTTAAACACTCAAATAAATTAAAGGTTTCACTGACGCTTTTACTGTGCAGCTTCAAGGTAAAGATAGGTATGGTTAATATTACGCCGGTGCCATCCATCATAAAATTTCAAATGTTTAAATGCAGGAGCATCTTCCAGACTATTGACAGTTTCACCGATGTCTTTCCAGTCAACCAGGGATTTTTTGACATTATTAACCAGAAAATCTATATAGTCTCCAGTATCACGACGAGCCTGTGCAAGGTTACCTGCATGTCCATGACCCGGGATAATATGATCAGGTTTCAAGGCTTCTATCGCATGAAAAGCCTTCTGCAACTGGAGTACCGGTGTATGAGGCTGTATCCCGAGCATTCGTTCATGAAACACTACATCTCCAGTGAAAATCACTTTTTGCTTTGGCAACCATAGCGTAGCATCTTGCATAAAATGCCCTCCTCCGCTCCAGTTTAACTGCATCTCGATACCGCCTAAATTCAATACAATAGTATCTGCATTAATCGGGTGTGGAGCATAAACCGGTTTTATGGTTGTTACTTCATCGTGAATTTCCCGTGTCAATCTTTGCAACTCGTCATCAACATTGGCCTGTTGACCTTTGACAGTACGCGCCAGAGCAATAATTTCTACTCCTTTATCAGCAAAATAACTGTTACCCATCCAGTGATGATCCTGTACACCGATGTTGATGACCCATTTCACAGGCTTGTCTGTCACCTGCATTATTGCTTTCTCAACCAGTTCGGCAGCTTTGGGAGTTGCACCCGAACCTATGAGCACTACTGCTCTATCAGTAACCACAAACCCTAAAGTGTTGTTCAACGCATGGTTATGAACAGTTCGCGGACCAATTTCACCAACCAATGCGTACACATTATCAGTCACTTTTTGAGTTTCAAGTTCAAAAGCAGCTTGTGCCGGCCCTGCTAAAAGGCTGATGATTAAAAAAAAGAACATAAATATTTTTTTCATGAATGTTTCCCAAAAATACATTTGATACTCCCCTTTTCAGGAGATAAGAATGATTTAATCATAAGATGGAATTTCTACAATTGTATATAAATTAATTGCGTATTAAATGCCTTTTTGTTGATCCTGAACAATTTTTCGGAAGACAATTTTAAAGTGGGTTATAGAGCTGCAATGCATTCAATTAAGCAATTATTCAGTAATTTATAAAAATAATTTATTTTCTTTAGAGGTTATAACTAAACAACAATTTCAGGGCGAAACAAGATTTGACGGTATACATGATAATATTATGACGCCGTAAAATTCATTTGACCATCGTCAGGAAGAAATTATTAATGAAATCGAAGGTGTTTTCTGGATTCTTCAAACTTTTATCCGATTACACCTGAGTTCCAGTCATCTCAGGTTTCAAAAGAGAACGATATCTCGCGAAGACGCCAGGAGCGCAAAGATAAAGCCTAATTAGTGAATTAAGACTATAAATCAGTATTTTTACCTTTGTGTTCCTTGCGCCTTTGCGAGAGTACAGCTTTTTATACTGATATTTCCGCTTCTAATAAAATAATAACTGGCTGAATTTCAAGGGTAATCAGGAATATTTAACAAATCAACTATTCATTAAAATCAATAATTCAATTTCAGGAATTTAACCATCCTCTATACCTGTTATGATAAAGGCTGCACAGGTTTTATTGTATTGAACATCAACATTTTATTGTTTTCCCGAGAAATGAAACATTCATAAATAACTTCTGGAAATCCTATAGGATGGATTTGAATGAATGTATTAATTCAATTTTGCCATAAATGGAAAACTATTTATTAAGCTAGTTCTGGAGAAGATAAATGACTTATGTTGTCACTGATAATTGTATACGTTGTAAGTACACCGACTGCGTCGAAGTATGTCCGGTTGACTGCTTTCATGAAGGGCCAAATTTTCTGGTTATTGACCCAGAAGAGTGTATTGATTGTGACGTGTGTGTAGAAGAATGTCCGGCTGAAGCAATATTTTCTGAATCAGATCTTCCTGATGGACAGGAGCAGTTTACAGAAATTAATGCACGTCTGGCAAAACAGTGGCCGGTGATTAATTTGAAAATTGATCCGTTACCGGATGCAGATAAATGGGACGGGGTAAAAGATAAAATTCAATACCTGGAAGAATAACGAGGTAAGTTTCCTCGAGATTCAAACACATTGATGTCTTAAACCGGCTGGTTCTACTGGGCAATTCTTTCTGCGGTATTCGCAGCGCTTACCGCTTTTTTTGCCAAAATAGGGATTCAGGGAGTCGACTCAGATTTTGCAACATTGATTCGAACTGCCATTATTCTAAAAGTGCTTTCAACTTTTATCTGGTTCACCGGAAAATGGAGCAACCCTTTAATTCTCCCCTCAAAGACATGGATTTATTTAGGACTTTCAGCACTGGCTACAGGTGCTTCCTGGGTATGTTATTTCAGGGCGCTATAGATTGGTGATACATCAAAAGTTGCTCTGGTTTTGATAAACTAAAGGTTAGTGCTGGTCGCTATTTTTGCAGTTATATTTCTCGGAGGGAGCCAAACTGATCGCGAGTGGATTGGCATTAGCATGGTAGCGGCAGGTGTTTTCTGCTTGCCTTCAAGCATTAATATTTGAATCACAGCTTCATTCAATCTAATACTGAAAAAAAGTATTCAATATATACTTATTCCAGATCATTTATTTCTGGTGATATTTATTATAGAAATAGTTTTTTAGATGCTAAACCACACATATCTTAAGTGATACATAATTCTTTGTAGCAAAGGTATAGAATTGGCGCCGCTATTACCTGCAATAACTATTTCCTGAGATTTTCAATGAATCTAACATCAATATTCCCATTCCTTGCCTGGATTAAATTAATCACCAGAGAAAATGTAAAGGCTGATTTTATAGCAGGCCTGACTGGCGCAGTAATTGTACTTCCCCAGGGCGTGGCCTTTGCTACAATTGCAGGCCTTCCACCAGAATATGGTCTTTACACGGCCATGGTTACCCCCCTTATTGCGGCACTATTTGGTTCTTCGTTTCATTTAGTGTCCGGTCCGACAACCGCCATATCAATTGTTGTTTTCTCCGCAATCAGCCAACACGCTGAACCGGGTACAGCAGAATTTTTATCATTAACTTTAACCCTCACCTTTCTGGCAGGTGTTTATCAACTGGCTTTTGGACTGGCTCGACTGGGTGCGCTGGTTAATTTTGTTTCACATACTGTGGTTATCGGTTTTACAGCAGGGGCTGCTATCCTGATTGCAACCAGTCAAATGAAACATATAACTGGAATATTCGTCCCTAAAGGCGAATCTTTTCTACATACCTGGGTAGACCTCTTTCGGGATATCGGCCAGATAAATGGCTACCTGTTAGCCATTGCCCTGGTTACCTTATTAACAGCCCTGCTCTCAAAAAAGATGATGCCTAAACTACCTAACCTGCTGATAGGTATGGTCATAGGTAGCATATTAGCGCTGTTCCTGAAAACATTTACTTCTGACATCCAGTTAGTCGGGGAAATACCCGCTCAACTACCTCCTCTTTCCATGCCTGAATTTGGTTTTGACACCATCAGAATGTTGGCTCCTCAAGCCTTTGCTGTGGCGCTACTGGGGTTAATAGAAGCGGTATCAATCAGCCGTGCTGTGGCTACAAAATCCTATCAACGAATAAATCCCAGCCAGGAATTTATTGGCCAGGGTATGTCTAACATCGTCGGTAGCTTTATGTCCAGTTATGCGGGATCAGGATCGTTTACCCGTTCGGGTGTGAACTATGCAGCCGGTGCGAAAACACCACTTTCAGCCATTTTCGCGGCATTGTTTTTAATGATCATCGTGCTGTTAATTGCCCCATTGACGGCATATCTACCTATAGCTGCCATGGGGGGAATTATTCTACTGGTTGCTTATAACCTGATAGATTTTCATCATATTCGTCAAACATTAAGATTCAGTAAATCTGAATCAGCCATATTATTAACAACTTTTTTTGCTACGCTGTTCCTGGAACTGGAATTTGCTATCTATTTAGGCGTTTTATTATCACTCATCTTATTTTTAGCCAAAACATCAACACCGGGTATTCCTACCTTATCAATTGATGGCGCGTCTGAAGGAAATCATCGGAAATTTATTGATATCAATGAAAAACCGGTTAAGCAGTGCCCTCAATTAAAAATTATACGGATTGATATGTCGATCTACTTCGGCTCCATCAATCATATCGTAAAGCGTATTGGCAGAATTAGTGATAGTGAAAGAATCTATAATATCCTGATTGTTGCCAGCGGCATTAATTTTATTGATCTCGCAGGTGCAGAAGCATTAGTAGCAGAAAATAATCGCTTAAAAGCTCAAAATGGAGGTTTATTTTTCGTAGATTTAAAATCATCCGTTTATGAGTTTGCAGCAAAATCCTGCTTCATTAAACAGATAGGAAATGATCATTTCTTTGATACCAAGGGCCACGCCATTCATGGTATCTATGCCCGTTTAGATCGGTCTATCTGTTCAACTTGTAATGCATTGATTTTTAATGAATGCAACATGTAATGAATTTGTTTTTAATGAACGCCAGTAGTTTTCTGGTGCATTAATATATTGCTTATAGCCTTACTCTGAAATGTCGTGGCATCTTATCGTCTTGTTTATCTATCTGGCTAATATTATTTTTTGTTAGTCAGGAAGATTTATTGCAGGGTTAATTTTTTTAACCCGGTTAATAACCTGAACAATCAGCAAAATGATAACCCATGCTAGTAGCATTGTTGTCCATGTATGACTAAAAAAGTGATCCCCTATCAGCATTTTATAGCCACCTGTTACCCAACCTGTAGTTATTGATGCTACCAGTGCTATGAACCTGTTTTTCCGCGTCTTAAAAAGAAAAAATAGCGACATTAAAGCAAACCCTCCACTGGCATGACCTGCGGGATAACATTTTATGTTTTTTTGTTGTTGAAAAGCTGGCGGGTAATTTTTAAATAAGGTTACATGGGGGTAACCTCCACTATAATGCACGATGTCTTTTGGGCAGGGAATATTGGTTACTGCTTTCAAGGCACCTATACTAAGTGGCACTAAAATTGTAGATAGACACACAATAATTAAACCCTTTTTATATTCTTTTACGGTGGGATTGTTTTTAAGGAAAATAAGTGCGATTAATACGAGTATCACAAATACAATATATAACTTCTTAATTCCATCATAAAAAATAAACTTTAATACTTCATTATCCCTGTCAACCATCCACTGCCCTATTTGAAAATTATAAAAATAATCCTGTAGGGCTATATCTATATCAGTCGTTTCGAACAGTAAGATACTGAAAAACAGTGTAAGTAAAGTGATCAATATTTGTTTATTCATATTCTACACTGTGGATAAGCATATCATTTGAAACATCATAAACTTCACTATTCATTTCCATTAATCCAAGAAGCGTATGAAACAGGTTGTCATGTGAAAACCGTTTATCTTTATTCTTTGCATTAAGTGTTAAATCAATGTCATGCATGCCCTGTCCCAGCCATAAAATAGCGGGAACATGACGTTGAACATCTGGAGCGATGAAATTAGGCAATCCATGCAGATATAAACCATTTTCACCCAGTGATTCTCCATGGTCACTCACGTATAACATGGCTGTTTCATACTGGTTATCATTAGTTTTAAGAAAACTGATCACTTTAGATAGAAAATAATCTGTATACAGAATGTCATTATCGTAAGCATTATTGAGTTCCTGCTCAGTGCAATTTTCAAGTTGGTTAGTTTTACAGACCGGCGTGAATTTTTCAAATTCAGCAGGATATCGTTTATAATAGGCCGGACCATGCTGCCCCATCTGATGCAATACAATAAAAATATCGCCTTCAGGGTGTTGATCAATATAACTCTGAAGATTAGTCAGCATCCCTGTATCTCTACATTCTATATCACACTCTGGATTAATATCCGGCTCTTTAAAGCTGTGGTTCTCAATGCGGTCGGCTACACCCTTAGAACTTGAGTTATTATCCAGCCAAAGTACATTTACGCCCGCACGTTGTAAAATATCCAGTACATTTTCAGTCGACTTGCCTTTTTGAATATCAAAGTCTGCACTGTTATAAATTGAAAACATACAGGGAACAGATATCGCCGTTGATGTACCGCAACTCCAGAAATCGGTATAACTGATCACATGCTCTTTTTTCAACAATGGATTCGTATCTCTAACATATCCATTTAAAGAAAAGCGATCTGCTCTGGCAGTTTCACCCACTACAAAAATAATAAGTTCTCTATGGGGATCTGTAACAGGTGCCCTGGCATCTGTCCCAATTTCTTTTAAAATTTGATCCTGGCTTTTGAATATATCGCCGATATATTTTCCCGATGAGTAAATATAGCTTCCTGGATTCGAGTAATATCGAATAGATTTATGCTCCCTAAAAAAAGATCCGTAATAGTCACCAAGAGCATATATAAGCAACAGAATGCTTAAAACTGTAGCGACAATCAATATCAATCTTGACTTTAGTTCCTGCCATGCGGTACTCGCCACAACAGGTATTTTATAGACAAGGTAAGATGGCAATATCCCCAGAAATAATACATACAAAACAAGTTTATAACTGAATAAATCGAGTGATTCAGCAAGATCGGTATTCAGGGTATTGTGAATCATTGAAGTATCGATAATTGTTTTATAAGTATCCATGAAATAACTGGTAAAAGAAGAAATCACCAGAATACTTATAAGAACAGGTTTAACAGTGAATTTAAAACTGGCAATTGCTAACATTAAAAATGAGAAACCAGTAAATACCCAGAGCAAAGAGAACAGAAAAACCAGGTTATTCAGGTTTAATGGATAGATGGCCAACACATTTGAAAAGAATGTAAAGTTATCAAATAGTATTAAAAACATCGCTACAAGAATTATTAATTTATTACTTGTAACGGTTGGCAGGTTATTAAAATGATTTGTGAAAATGTTAATCGTTAACTCCATTAAAATTTGATCTGTTTACGTTCATACAAAAAAAAGCCGCTAATATATCCTGTTGAAATAAAGGATGTCCATGTTAAAAAGCAATCAAATGATTATTATCATGACTAAAGTAAAAAGTAGGAACATTGTGTCTCCTGCTTGCATGAAACCATTCAATCGAAACCAGATTCCAGCATCGGGAAATTTAACCGTGAGTAGGACTGTAAAATAATACAGAAGTTGCATTTGCTTCATTTTAAAGTAATCAATACAAAACAGAAAAACCTGTAAATAGTCTGTTTTAAGTGTTCAGTCTAATTTGCTTCACAAATCTTGATTTCATCCAATAAAATACCACCTATACAACTGCCAGGTAATCTTAGCTATGTCTCGTTAAAATTTTAAATACTTTTATATAGTCTGTAATTTATGATAACTTTAAAAATTGCATATTTAATAACTACTTAACCATGATTAATTAAATATACTTAAAGAAATGAGTAATCGTATCCAAACCTTAAGCGCAACTATTTCTAAATTGTTCAGGCTGCAACGTCAAAAACGGGCCGATGTTGCTCAAAGGCGACAGTATATAAATCAAATTGTTGAGAATATCATAGATGATATTGATCCACGTTTACGCTGTATCATGGGTTATAAAAAGGCTCTTTCCCCCTGTGTAGAACAGGTTCTCAGCTATGCAGAGCAGGTTTGTTCACTCCTCCCCGGGCCAATGCTGTTCACTAAAGAAACTCATAGAACAAATGCAACCGTGCGCACATTATTTTCGGATTTTCGTACAATGGCGGAGGTATTTAGCCAATGCGAACAGGTGCAGGACTTTTTTAATAATAATCCGTCAGCTGATCGTGCTTACCTGGTACTCGGTATGAGAATGAAGGAATCTCAGGCATTTGGCATGCAGCAGCAAGGAGATATTATTATCAAAGATGTGTTGCAAACGAATGTGAATTTTGATGATTACCGAATAACCCATCCCTCTCGAGATGAAGAATCACTGAGATACAATTTACGAGAAAGAGCTTTACATGAATGTGTGGCGCAAACTATAAAAAAATTGATCGAAACGAAGAGTTTTAACAGTAAACTCGAAGAAGATGAAATTAAACTCAAGATGCAGCTAAGCATTATAAAAAACCAGAAAAAAGGACTAGATTCGATTATTCATGATAACTATATGCAGTTAGATCGAATTCAGGAAATCGAAACGAAATTAAAAGAAATAGAAAATACGCATTCAGAAGTCTCCAAGGATGTTGGTACGCTTGATGCGACGTTAAAAAAAGCTGCCTCAATTTTAATACAACCATCCGAGCTCATTGAGGTCTCCAGGCTTTCATTCTGTGTCGATCGATTTAATCAAATCATCAAAGACAATGCTGAAAATGAGGAATTTCGAGTTAATCTAGCCCAGATAACTTTCAGTGAAAATGAAAAACGTGTGGGGATACTGGCTGTTTTTCCCAGGAATGAGCTGATATTGCTACCAATTAAACCCGTTTTTTTATAAGTCTTTATCAAAAATCTGTCAGTAGTTTAACTTAAGTTAAATATACATCGTATTTACAGTAGATACTTTTTTTCCACTTTAATTCTGATTGTTAATCATCCGTTACTCACTATAATATTGCGCCGCTGTTTCATCAGTTAGCACCACTTACCTTTTAACTTCAGGAGAAAAATCATTATGAAAGACTTTGCATTTGTAGCGGTAACCAGTTTACTTCTTACGACCCCGGTACTTGCCAGTGGTGTTCAAGGACACGATGTGGGGGGGGGAAAGTCTGTGAAAATTTCGGTCCACAGACTCCTCGTGATATTGATAATGTGGCGGGTGAAAATCATATCACTTTTACAAAGGCTCCTCCAGCTACGGATATGAATTTATGTAATCTCCATTTTCACGAGAATGCCGAGCATAAAGCAAAGGATTTTTCAATTTTTGCAGGAGAAGGTCATGAAGGTTACAACAGTGGATATCAATGCAATTTAAGTAAAACTCTTTCCAAAGCGGAATTGACACCGACAAACGAAAATATTTGTAGTAGTCAGCATGGTGATTTGCAGCCAGGGGACACTATTGAAGTACACTGGGTATATACTTCCTGTGATGTACAACCCGGACCAACGCTAGGAGCCTGTGTATCTGATGCCTGTGCCAACCCTGAATTACGCGTAGAAACTCAGGTATTCACTTTAGTGAATGATCCAGCAGCACTCAACTTCAATAACCTGAAACTGGCAAACGACCTGCCTACAAATACAGGCAAGCCAGTAGAATTTCTGGGTTCAACTACCGGTCCCAAGTTCTCCGAACAGGCATGCTCACCGTACCAGGTAACCTGGAATGTTCGCCCAAAATGCGCCAAGCTTGATATTAACTCTGTAGGTGAATGGTGTAAGGCCAACGTTTTTAAAGAAGATCATGCTCATGGGGTTCGTAAACTCGTTACTAATCCAAAACTACTTTCTGAAATAAAATAACTTCTTTACAAAACCTGACAGTCATCTCCATAGCGAGATGACTTTTTTGTCACAATCTGAAACCACAAACTAAAATCAGTCTTTCTCAGACTTAAAGATAGAATATTGGCCTGTTAGCAGGGGCGCAAAAAACGCTAAGGAATAACACCGGCTATTTTATTAGTTGGAATGAACTTACCAATTATTAAGTCACCTAAATTAGTCTTTTTGCAGCACTGCGGGAAGACTGATCTTAAATGTATAAAAAAATATTACTTTTTTATCAAATTTTAATTGGGACTCAGGGGGTATTAGCTTGATTTTTTTCGCATGAAGCAAATACAAACTTTGGTTTCAACCAGTAAATTATTAATGGTAAAAATAGTAATGCCGTAATTACATCGAGTATCAACGCTTCTGCAATATACAAACTTACAGACCAGGTGTTGGCAAGTGTCGTATTCATCAGAGGTATTACACTTCCTAAAAGTACAACCACCGATATAACAATGGCCGACCCAGTTGAGCTTACAGTATTTTGTAGCGCCTGATACCAGTTAGATTGGCAGGCAGACATCTCTTCCCGTAAGCGTGACACCATATAAATGCCATAGTCTATTCCCAGTCCCATAGCGATACTCAAAGCTACCTGAACATGAAATGCCAGATTAGCAGACCACTCTTTTATCGATGTCATATAGCCTGCAAGCCCATATTGGGACATTAAGGTGATATAACACAGGCAAATCAGAACAAATGCAACTGTCCATGAACGAAACATGATTGCTGACATTATAAATACAGTGACAGATGTCATTATGGGTGCATGTAACCATTCTTCAAACGCCACATCTCGCGTTGCCTCGGTGATCCCCAGGAAACCACCAATAGCCGCTTTCCCATCTTTAATCGATTCTACAGTGGTTACGGTCCCTGCTCCGCTTTCCAGACTAATAGCTATTTTTTCACCGGCAGCTATTCCTATTCGCAATTTTCGCATACCGGGATCATTTTGATGCAGTTGTAAATAATCCTGTATATCAACTACTGTCTGGTGTGTTTTAACAGGGTCCATGGTATTAATGAAGCTAACAATAATGCCTTCATCCCAACTGGCAGTGTTGACAAAAGAGTCAAGTTCTCCCGGTGCGGTACTATTGACCAGCATGGCATTGTAGAGTTGAACAGTGGCGTTCGGGTCAGGTAAATAGTCCGGATCATTCGGATCTGCATAAGCATAACGATTAGCTTCAAGGTGTTGATGATCCGGTATTGCAAACAGGTTCATGTGCTTCATAGGCGCCTGGCCGACCGGCGCATTGAGCATCATGTTTATGGTCTTTACAAACTGAACATAAGACGTGGAGTAGCCCACGTTTGGATGTTTGCGTAACCAGTCTTCAAAATCAGAAATCGATTTTAAAACGGTTGCATCATTGAATATACCCTGTGCCGGGTCATCCAGTTCGTCATAACATAGATCAGGACCAATAATCCTCTCTCCCTCTTTATTTCTGGAGTTTTCTCCACACAACGGTAATGTTCCAAGTTTTGAACGTATCACCATATTTGCGGTAATGGCTCCGGGCATCATCTGCGAGAATTTATCCAGATCGCTTATTTGCCTGACATCGCCATCTCCAAAGATTTCGCCCAACACATAATGATCCTTAAAAGCCGCGCGCGGATAATTAATGCCCTTTTCAGCCCCAGGCATAATATCAAATTCATCCTGTATACGTGCTATTTCGGGATCACTGCGAGCATCTTCTCCTGCGAAAATAGCGCCAAGCCCTCTGCCAAGTTCGGCATAATGAGCGGAGGTCCATAAAATGCCAAAAATCAGCACCAGTGGTATCCATTTTAATTTACTGGTAAGTAAGGTAGCTATGCCAGTACCCATAGCCTGTTCCCAGTTATGTTCATCTGCATGATCTTTCATTTTCGGCGGGAACGACATCATCAAAAGCGGAATCAGAGTTGTTGTCGTAAGGATTAACGTAGACATACCGAAAATCCCAAAATAGGCATACGCCTTGTAAAAAGAGATATCAACAAATGAAATCGCAAAAAAACCGTGTAAATCGGTTCCAATCGATAAAGAAGCCGGCACAATGGTATAGCGGATAGCCTCATACGCAGCTATTTTTGGATCTTCTGTTTTATGACATTCCTGCATAAACCGGCGCGTAACCTGCATCGCATGTCCGATGCCGATCGCCAGTAGTAACATCGGAGTTAACACCATCATGGTGGTTAATTTGAATTGAGTGAACCCCATCAATCCCATCGTCAGGATGATTGTCATTCCAACGCCTAATATGGGAAATATCGAACAACTCAAATTGCGAAATTCATACCACAAAACCACTACAATAATGAGTAGAGAAATACCGAAAAGCCAGGCTTTATCCCATATTTCCTGTACCATGGACGCCAGGAAATATGGTTCACCCGATACCAGAAACTCAACACGATCACCATAACGTGTTTCGTAATCAGCTAATAGAGCGTTGGCTGATTCTATCCACTCCATATAGTTATCTTTTAACTCATTGTTGAAATCACCCACAATGAAGGTAGCTTTTGCCTGGCATTGATCATGCGCATAGGCGATAGAGTCGTTCGATATGACACCATTTTTATCGAGCAAATTACATTTTTCACCGGCGTTATTTTCATAGTAAACCAGTAAAGGCTCTAAAACGGGATGCTTTTGTAACCCATTTTTCAGGTAGTTAATTTGTTCCTGTAATATATCTGGGTCGTCGGATAACCCATTAGCAGGAATCAGTCGTTTGAAATCCAGATTCCCATCCTCTGACAACCCCAGGTGGCGCATTTTTGATGAAGCAAGACCGGCAAAATTTTCCTGGTTTGCATAATCGAGATTGCTGACATCATCATATAAATTATCCAGCATTTTAACGAACCAGGGCTGGAAGATATCACCTTCCTTAACCTTTACTCCCCACACCATGATATTACCCATGCCGTAGTGATTTTCATTGTAAAGGTTCGTTGCAATATAGCGGTTAGACAGCGGTAACAGAGAATCTGGGTCGTTACGCAGATTGACATCCTTGACGAAGAATGCGGCTAGAATTGTCCAGCTAAAAATGAAAACAATAACGGCCCATCTGTGTTTGAGAACAAAGCGGGCATATCGATCTGCAATGCTATCTTTTGATTGAGCCTTGTCGGTGGAGTCGGGTTTATCCAACTTACCGTTTACCATATTTCATTAGTGTTTTTTCTGACCAGAAACTATCCGCTAAACTTTCATTGAGTGATATGGTACTGCGAGGCACAAAAATCATACTGTCAATGCCTGTGGTATGTGTCAGTGCGTAAATATAACGCGGATATACCACTCGTGGATCAGGCTGATCCAGCGACTGCCAGTCAATAACAACAGTTTTTATCATTTCTCCATTTTTATAATAAACGGTTCGATAAATGGCAAAAGTTTTTTTATCAACTTCACTTATATGATAGTCATACCACCAATCTTTAAATTTTGTGGTACTTTTTACTACATATACCGGTTTGCCTTTATGTTCACATTGAGGACCAGGTAAATTTTTAGTGTAGCGGTTTACTTCCCATGGGTTTAATTCCATCGCCAATAAACAATCGGCAAAAACAGCATCCGGCATTCTTTCATGCACTTCATGCTCTGGTCGTCGCAGTACCAGTTCACCATATGTCAAATTAGTACCGACCCAGGTATCTTCGTGAGCAGGTTCATTCATACGGCGAGATTTTCTAAGCGATGGTAACCAGAGTGTTAATTCTCCAGACCTGGTTTTATCGGTATAACTGATATACAGGATCCCCGTACCTTTTGCCTTACCGGACTTAATGATGGCCATTTGCATTGAATCCAAGTCTGA
>ERZ890953.494-NODE-494-length-22633-cov-7.658517_pt1 | contig 22633 bp, 15 predicted proteins | sample MGYA00521264_ERZ890953 | MGnify/ENA primary metagenome ERZ890953 (study PRJEB32303, sample SAMEA104408629) | aquatic metagenome | biome: Brackish water; feature: Chemocline; material: water | place: Baltic Sea | collected 2014-10-26T21:54:00 | depth 200 m ...
CCGACGCGGACGCCGACGCCGACGCCGACGCGGATGCCGACGCGGACGCCGACGCCGACGCCGACGCGGATGCCGACGCCGACGCCGACACCGACACCGAGATCTCCGGCGTGGTGGACTACGTCACCACCCTGGACGGGGCCGTGGTCTGCGACGCCCGCATCGAGCTGCAGGGCACGCCCTATACGGGCACCTGCGCGGGCTGTGACTTCGCCTTCGAGATCGACGCCACGGTGGTGCGCGACAGCGGCACCGCCGACTGCGAGCTGCATCCCTACCTGTCCTACATCGACGCTGGCGTCTACACCAACATGCTCATGGCCCACATGGCCAGCTACTCCGGCTCCTACGGGTCCTACTCCGATGTCTTCGCTACGGGCTTCGCCGTGGACTACAGCTCCTACGGCTACGGCTACTACCCCGGCCCCTACTGGTTCATGCTGTCCTACGACGGCTCGTCCACGGGCAGCTTCCGCCGCACCGGCGACGACATCGAGTGGACCTTCACCTACGAGTCCACCGAGAGCTACGGCGACGCGAGCTACTACAGCGACTGCGGCACCGTGGGCTATGCGGATCTGGGGGACAGCGTCGTCGGCACCTACACGGGCCAGTCCGAGCTGGACTGCAGCACCGACGAGGTGGACGTGTGGACCTTCCTGGGGGCCCCGGGCCAGACCGCGCTGATCGCGGTGGACACCACCGCCACCACCACCGCCTTCGATCCCCTGATGTGGGTGAACGATCCCGCCGGCTGTACGCTGAACTCCAGCGACGACAGCTTCGACTGCACCTACCCGCCGCCCTCGTACCAGTGCCCCTCCATGACCCTCTCCCTGGCCGACCGCGGCCTCTACCAGGTGGTCGTGGCGTCCTACGGCAGCTGCGCCGGCAGCATCGGCGCCTACGAGCTCACGGTCGACCTGGGTGGTGTCGACCCCAGCCTCACGCTGCTGCACGACGACGCGGACCGCTACGCCGCCGGCAGCATCTACGCCTTCGACATCAGCGGGCAGGCCACCATCGTCGAGTAGGTTCCGGGCGCCTCCCTGGAAAGCGCCTCGAGCGCCGGCTATAGTTCGGGCCCATTTTCGAGGAGTCCCGGATGCAGACCCGTCGCTCTGTTGGTTTCGACAACGAGAAGTACCTCGAGGCTCAGTCCCAGGCGATCCTCCAGCGGGTCGAGCGCTTCGGCGGCAGGCTCTACATCGAGTTCGGTGGGAAGTTCTTGTTCGACCACCACGCCGCGCGTGTGTTTCCGGGCTTCCACCCCAACGTGAAGATCCGGCCCCTGCAGCGCCTGGTAGACCAGATGGAGATCCTGTTCGTGGTCAACGCCAAGGACGTGCAGCGCGGCCGCGTGCGCGGCGACTGGGGGCTCACCTACGATCTGGCCACCTTGCGCACCCTGGACGACCTTCGGGAGCGGGGCCTGCCGGTCTCTGCCGTGGTCATCACCCGCTTCAAGGGCCAGCCGGCGGCGCTGCAGCTCAAGAGCCGCATCGAGAAGCGCGGGGTGCGCGTGTTCACCCACTTCAGCGTGCCGGGCTACCCCGACGAAGTGGATGTGGTGGCCAGCGAACAGGGCTTCGGCATCAACACCTACATCCCCACCACGAAGCCCATCGTGGTGGTGGCGGGCGCTGGGCCGGGTAGCGGCAAGATCGAGACCGCCCTGCAGCAGATGTGGCACGAGCAGCAGCAGGGCCGAATCGCGGGCTTCGCGAAGTGGGAGACCTTCCCGGTCTGGGATCTGCCGCTGGACCACCCGGTCAACCTCGCCTACGAGGCCGCCACGGCCGACATCCGTGACAAGAACATGATCGATCCTCACCACCTGGCCGCCTACGGGGTCGAGACGGTCAACTACAACCGCGACGTGGAGCACTTCCCCATCCTGCAGGCGCTCATGGACCGCATCACGGGCGGCAACAGCGAACTGCCCCGGTACCAGTCGCCCACGGACATGTGCTGCAACTGCGCCTCCCAGGGCATCGTGGACGATGAGGTGGTGCGCGAGGCCTCCCGCCAGGAGATCGCCCGCCGCTTCCTGCGCTACAACTGGGAGCTCACCATCGGAGTCGAGAACGAGGAGACCGTGGCCATCGCCCGGCGGCTGATGGAGCGGGTGGGCGTGTCCGTCGAGGATCGCCCCACCGTGCTGCCCGCCCGGCGAGCGGCCGCGGACGCCAAGCGCCTGCCAGGCAAGGGCTGGAAGGAAGCCTACTGCGGCGCCGCCATCGAGCTACCCGATGGCACCGTGGTCACCGGCATGAACTCCGAGCTGCTGTACAGCACCGCTGCCGCCGTGATCAACGCCATCAAGGTGCTCGCGGGCATCCCCGAGAACATCCACCTCCTGTCCCCCCTGGTCATCCGCAACCTGGTGAGCCTCAACGAGGTGCTGGGCGACGGCAGCGACAGCCTGGACATCGGCGAGACGCTGGCCGCGCTGTCCGTCAGCGCAGCGCACAACCCCGCGGCCGAGGCCGCCTTCGAGATGTTGCCGGTGCTCAAGGAGTGCGAGATGCACATGACCCATGTGCCCACCTCGGACGATCAGGAGGTGCTGCGCAAGCTGGGCATCATGTTCACCACCGACGCCCTGCACACTCCGGGTGGCTACTTTCTGAAGTAGCCCTACCCTTGTGGCCCTGTGGTGAGCGTTCCCACCAGCATGATGTCGCCTTGGTTTTCTCACCGTCGGTGACGCCTGGGTGGGGGTAGCTCTTGTGTGCCCCGCGCTGGCTTGTCGCCGTGCGGGACACCAACTCGAACCCTGGAGGTCACGTGTACAACGTGCGCCCCGTCGTCGCGCTCGCCGCGGCTGCTTTCATGTCTGCAGGAACGGTGAACGCCGAGGTCTACCCTGCTTTCTTCGAGGCCGAGCTCGCCCCTGGCGAGTCGGTTGGACTGGAAAAGCTCGTCACCCTTCCGGAGGACACCCCCAAGCTGGACTTCGTCCTGCTGGTGGACCTCTCGGGGAGCTACGGGGACGACATCGAGAAGATCAAGGACCTGGCGCCGGATCTGTTCGACTCCATCCGCGCCGACGTGCCGGACTCTCAGTTCGCCCTGGCCAGCTTCGTGGACTTCCCGTTCTCGCCCTGGGGCAACGCCTCGACGGGCGACTACGGGTACGCCCTGGACCAGGACCTCACCACCGACCGGGCCACCTGGCTCACGTCGGTCAACGGCATGTACACCCGCTACGGTGGCGACTTCCCCGAGTCACAGCTCGAGGGGCTGTTCCAGGCCGTGACCGGCCAGGGGCGCGAGATGCCCATCAGCGCCGATGGCGACTATGACGACCTGGGCGAGATCGAGCCTGGCTTCAACGCCACCTTCCGCGACGACGCCACCAAGGTCATCGCCATCACCACCGACGCCGCCTTCCACGAGGGTGGGGACTATGGCTACAGCTTCGCCTACCCCGGCGCCACCATGGCCGAGACCATCGACGCCCTGCTGGACGTGGGCGTCAAGGTCATCGCCATCAAGACCGGCTCGGCGGACTCGGACATGGACATCCTGGCGGACGCCACGGGGGGCTCCGTGGTCACCACCGACAGCTCCAGCTCCCAGATCGCCACCGCGGTGCTCGCCGGTCTCGAGACCCTGTCCTACACCGTCAGCGCAGCGCCCGGCGAGGACTGTGAGCCCCTGGACTTCGCCTACGCCCCCGATCTGTTCGAGGACGTCTTCGGCGGTGACACCGTGGCCTTCGAGGAGACCATCACCGCGCCGCTGGACATCTCCGAGGCGGACCTGGACGAGGACGGCTACCTGGAGTGCACCGTGGACTTCCTGGCGGACGATACGGTGATCGGCACTCAGAGCGTGTCGATCTTCGTGCCGCTGAACCAGCCTCCGGTGGCCCTGTGCGCCGAGCTGTTCCTCGAGGCCGATGGCAGCTGCCTGGCCGCGGGCGACATCGACGACGGCTCCTACGATCCCGACGGCGACGAGCTGGTCTTCGAGTACTCCGACGCGGGTCCGTACACCGTGGGGAGCCAGACGGTCACCCTGACGGTGACCGATCCCGACGGCGAGTCCTCGAGCTGCGACGCCATCGTGAGCGTGGCCGACGTCACACCTGCGACCATCGAGGTGGGTGAGGCCCTCGAGCTGTGGCCCCCAAACCACAAGTACGTGGACTTCGGGCTGGCGGACTGCGGCATCACCGTAGTGGACTCCTGCTCGGGTGAGCTGGACATCTCCGCGGTGGGCTTCGTGACCGCGGCCTACAGCGACGAGCCCGAAGACGCCACCGGCAACGGCGACGGCAAGACCTTCGACGACATCGTGCTGTTCGACGACACGGGCTTCTCCCTGCGCTCCGAGCGGGCGGGCGGCGAGAACGGCCGCGTCTATGGCATCAGCTTCGAGGTGGACGACGGGTCCGGCAACGTGGCGGGTGGCACCTGCTTCGTCGGCGTGCCCCACTCTCAGAACGGCGACGCGCCCATCGATGACGGCGCAGGGGCCGGGTACGAGATCTTCTAGCCTCACCCACGGGTGATCCAGGCCCCTGCTGCTCCGTGCAGCGGGGGCCTTTTGGTGTGTCGTGCGGCCTTCACACCGCTTTCACCTGCGAAGTCGCCCCGGTCCGGCTAGACTTCCCGTGCTTCCTGGAGGAGTCTCCCATGCGTCTCGCCATCCTCGCCCTGCTCGCCCTGTCCGCCTGTCACTCCGTCGGCGGCATCCAGCCCACCGACACTGCGGATCCCACCGAAGGCGACACCGACACCGACACCGACACCGACACCGACACGGATGCCGACGGTGATGCAGACGGCGACACCGACGCCGACTCCGACGCCGACAGCGATGCGGACGCCGACCTCAGCCCCGAGGGCGACTACGAGGGCGACATCTGGGTGATGGTCGAGAACGAGTGGTGGCCCGTGGAGGGCAACGGCCTCTTCGAACTCGCGATCACCGGCGACGGCGACGCCGCGGGCTACGGCTATGTCGACGTGGGCGGCCACATGGACGTCGAGGGAGACATCACCGGTCGGGTTGAGGGCACGGAGTTCATGGGCACCTGGACGGTGATCCTGGGTTGGGGCGGCGACGCCTACCCCCTGGATCTGTTCGGCCCGGTCGAGGACGGCACCATCCACCTCGACTTCGAGGAGTACACCGACTGGATGTACGTCTACGGCAGCATGGACGGCGCGCGGCTGGACTGATCAGAACGCCAGGGTGACCACCAGCGCGCCGGTGTTGGCGGGCACGAAGCGCACCCGCACCAGCTCGCCCTCCACCACGAACGTGGCGCTCTCGAGGGCCACCCCATCGTGGGTCATGTCGGGTCTGCCGTAGGCCTCGGGCACGTAGACGGCGATCTCGTACTCGAAGGGTGCGAACTCGGTGGGAGCGGCCACGTGCATGGGAAGCACCAGGGTCTGGGCACCGTCGTCCCAGGCCACCTCGCCCAGCAGCACCCCGCCCATGGTCAGCTGGCGGTTCCAGCCAAGGAACTGGGGCGCGCCCGTGGGCTCCCGCAGGGCGATCATGCGGGCCCGGTGGCTGGGGACCGCGACGCTGGCCGTGTCCTCCAGCGTGCCCAGGAACTCTCCGGTCCAGAACTCGTAGGCCAGCCGCGGCCCCTCGACGCCCAGGGCTTCGAGGTCGACCTCGTGTAGCCGGTCGTCGTCCGTGTCGGCGATGGGGCTGTAGGGGTTGGTGGTCTGGTCCACGTTGAAGCCCCAGTGGAACAGCCCCAGCAGGTCCCAGCTCTCGCTGAAGCCGTCGAGCCCGCCATCGTAGTGTACGTGCCAGCGCTCGGGGTACTCGCGCTCGAACAGGTCCAGGGGGCGGGCCGGGGCGCCGTGCACCGGCAGGATCTTGCGCAGGGCGTTGACGTGCTCGGGCTCGAGGTCAACCAGGCGGTCGCCGATCTTGACGATGCCGCCGCTTAGGGCCACCCAGCTGCACCAGGCCTCGCTCTCCTCCTGGGTCAGCCGGGGCCAGGACTCATCCCTGGTGTTGGACCGGAAGAAGATGAGGTCGGGGTGGTTGACCCAGACCGTGTCCTGGAAGAAGTAGCGTCGGGCCGCGGTGCGCAGGGTGGGCTTGAGCCCCTGCTGCTCGAAGCGCTCGTCCCAGGCCATGGCGCCCTGGTCCCAGTCCCAGATGGGCATGGAGTCCAAGCCCAGCCGTCCGGAGTCCAGGATCCCGAAGTTGGTGCCCAGGGTGCCCACCAGCATGAAGAAGGCGTCGTCTCCCAGGGCCTCGCGGATCACGCCCACGCCCTGTCGCCAGGCCTCTTCCCGGGTGGTGTTGGCCTGGTGGTAGTCCTCGCCGAACAGGGCGTAGTAGCCGAAGTCCAGCTTGAGCCACTCGAAGCCCCAGTCGTGGCGGAAGGTGGTGAACAGCTCCCGCAGGTACTCCTGCACCTCGGGGTGGGTCAGATCCAGGATGTAGCTGTCCCCCAGGATGACCTCGCCCAGGGCCACCGGGTCGGCGAACCAGTCGGGGTGCTCGGTGACCATGGAGGCGTCGCTGTAGATCTGGAAGGGGGCCATCCACAGGCCCGGGATGAGCCCCCGGTCGCGGATCTGCTGGGTGAGCCAGGCCGGGCCGTGGGGAAAACGTTCCTCGACCCAGGTCCACTCGCCGTAGGTAGGCTCATAGCCGTCGTCGATCTGGAACCAGTCCACGCCCCAGTCCCGCAGCTCGTTGGCCATGATGTCCAGGTTCTCGAGGATGACCTCTTCGTTGATGTCGGTGCCGTAGCCGCCGGTGCTGCCCGAGCCCGCCCAGGAGTTCCAGCCGTTTGGCACTCTGCGGCCGGGCTCGCGCTTGTGCCAGGGCACCAGCTCGAGGGTCTGGGCGATGGCCCTGGCGTACAGCTCGAGGCCGTCCAGGGCGTCGGCGCCGGTCCAGAAATAGAAGGTCTCCGAGGCCAGGGCGTCGCCTGGGGCCACCACCTTGGGGGCGGGCAGGTAGGCACCCTCTAGGGCCAGGAAGGAGAAGCCGGTGCGGCCCTCGTCGTCGGTGATGGCCCGTGAGTCCTTGTAGCTGAGGTTCATCACCGGGGTGGTGCGCTCGAAGGTGAGGCCGCCGGCCACCCAGGCGTGCGCGCTGTGGAGGTCCTGCACGCCGTGGTTCCAGCTCGAGGCGCTGTGCCCTTCGAACGCTCCGGGCATCACGGTGGCGTAGCCGCCGTTCTGCTCCATGTCGCCGGGCACCAGCTCCGCCACGAAGTCCAGGGCGGCATAGCTGCCGTTCTCCACGATGCGGTGGGTGCTGGGGTGATCCCCCAGGAACAGGGCGCCGTCGTCCCGCCCTTCCAGGTACAGCGGGCTGAGCTTGGTGACCGCCAGGTCCTGGTCGGTGCTGTTCTCCACCACCAGGCCGGCCTCGAACCAGCCGTCGGGGTGGGCCCGGAGCCGCCAGAGCAGGGTGGGCTCTTGGTCGGAGCCGGTACAGCTGGCCTGCAGGGTGTCGCCATCGGCGCTGGTGCTACAGGCGGCCTCTGACAGCAGCAGCTCCCGACCCTCGTCGCCCCAGTCGTCCAGCATGGCGCGGGCGGTGGTTCCGGTGAGCACCAGCTCTCCTTCGGCGTTGTGCAGGGTGATGAGCCCCCCGCTCATGGAGAGGCAGCCCGCGTCGTTGCAGGCCTCGAGGGGGCTGTCGGCCGGGGCGGCGGTGTCGTCGGGGCGGCAGCCTGGTGTGGCGAGCATGGCCAGCAGGAGCGTGATGGAGTGGTGGCGCATGGGGAGTCCGGGCTTGGTGGGCAGCCCCATGCTGCCACAGCTCGCCGGCCCCTGGGGCCCACCCTGTGATAGCGATCCCCCCTGTCCCCAGCCCCGCGCTCCTGGAGCTCCCATGGAAACCCCCACCCCCTCGCTCCCCCCCGTCCTGGTCGCCGAGCAGCTGGCCGCATTGTTGGGCCAACCAGGCCTTAGGGTGGTGGACTGCCGCTTCGATCTGGATGACCCCGGCCACGGCGCGCTGGCCTTCTCCTACTCCCGGATTCCCGGGGCCTGCCGGGTGGATCTCGAGCGTCAGCTGTCCGCCCCCGTCGTGCCCGGTCGCACCGGGCGCCACCCGTTGCCCTCGGTGTCGGACCTCGAGGCGGTCTTGGGAACGCTGGGCATCGGGCCCGACACCCGGGTCGTGATCTACGACGACTTCGAGGGCGGCTTCGCGGCGCGGCTGTGGTGGCTGCTGCGCTGGCTCGGCCACCGGGAGGTGGCGGTCCTGGATGGCGGTTGGTCCGCCTGGGCGGACCCCGGCTTCCCCCTGGAGCGTGGCCCGGCCCTGCCCGTGGAGCCCCAGCGCTTCTGCGCCTCGCCCATCGCCTCCATGGTGGCAGGGGTGGACGAGGTGATGGCGCGGCTGAACGATCCGGAGCTGTGCCTGGTGGACGCTCGCTCTCCGGCCCGGTATCGGGGCGAACAGGAGCCCCGCGACCCGGTGGCCGGCCGCATCCCCGGCGCGCGCAACGCCTTCTGGAGAGACAACCTCGACGAGGATGGCCGCTTCCTGGCGCCCGCGCGGTTGCGCGAACGGTTCCTGGCGGTGCTGGAAGGGCAGGACGCTGGCCGCTCGGTCCACTACTGCGGCTCCGGCGTCACCGGAGCGCACAACGTGTTGGCGATGACCCGGGCCGGCCTGTCCACCCCGCGCCTGTACCCGGGCTCGTGGAGCGAGTGGATCGTCGACCCAAGCAGGCCGGTGCGACGCGGGGTCGCAGCGCCTGGGGGCAGCCGGGGGTCGCGAGTGTAAAGCCCCGTTGCGCGGTGCGGCGCGTGGGTCTAAGAGAGGGGGTCTATCCAGTGAAACTCCGTGGAGAACCTCATGAAGCTCGCCCGTCTCCTCCTCCTCCTCCCCCTCGTCTCCTGCGCTGGCTACCAGCTCGACGACGGCCGCCAGCTCTGGGTCATGCCCGGTGAGGGCGGCGAGTGGGACGACTACACCCAGGTCGACGCCGACCTCACGTTCACCACCATCCAGGCCGCCATCGACATGGCCGTGTCCGGCGACACCGTGAACGTGCCCTCCGGCACCTACGTCGAGAACCTGGTCATGGCCGATGGTGTGACCGTGGACGGCGCGGGCCAGGGCGAGACCAACCTGGTGGGCTCCGTGTACTTCGACGGGCTCAGCGCCGGCACCATCAGCGACATGTCGCTGTACGATCCCACCTGGGTCAGCTCCGGCACCAGCTACGCCACCCAGTACGGCGTGGGCGTGGCCAGCGGCAGCGCCATGATCATCAACGTGAGCGCCTACTACTTCGAGAACGGCATCATGGCGGTCACGGCCGACAACGTCTACGTCGAGGGCAACACCCTGGGCTACAACTGGTACGGTATGAACCTCGACACGGTGTCCAACCTCACGGTGGCCAACAACCTGGTGGGCAACAACCCCGCGGGTGGCATCGTGTCCGGCAACAGCGCTGGCACCATCATGTTCAACACGGTGATCGGCAACGCCTTCTCGGGCACGGCGGCCTACCTCACCGGCGGCATCGCCCTCGAGGGCACCGGCACCGAGCGGGTGGTGAACAACATCGTCAGCTCCAACTACTACGGCATCAACTGCTACTCTTGCTCGGGCACCTGGGACTACAACCTGGTGTGGGGCAACGCCACCGACTACGTCAACGACGCCTCGGCGGGCGGCTCCGACATCGCGGGCGACCCCCTGTTCGTGGCGGGCTCCGAGGGCAACTTCCACCTCACCGCAGCCTCCCCCGCCATCGACGCGGCCAACAGCACCGTGGGCATCGTGGTGGACATCGACGATGAAGCCCGCCCCCAGGGTGACAACTACGACCTGGGCTACGACGAGTACGGCGTGTCCGCCTACGAGCTGATCATCACCGAGGTCATGGCCAACGCCAGCACCGAGTCCACCGGCGAGTACGTCGAGATCTACAACGCCGGGTCGCGCCCGGTGGACCTCGCCGACCTGATCGTCACCGACTTCGACGACATCGACGTGATCCAGGCCTTCGACGGCGGCACCACCGTGGTGGGCGTCGGCGAGTACGCCGTGGTGGTCGACCCCGAGTACGACGGCGTCTACAGCATCCCCGGCGCGGTCACCGTGGTCACCACGGGCGACACCACCCTGGGCAACGGCCTCACCACCTCCGACAAGGTCACCCTGTACGAGTCCGATGGCTCCACCGTGATCGCGACCTTCAGCTACCCGACCGACCCGGGTGACGGCGTCTCCCTCGAGATGTACAGCCTCGACAACGGTGACGCGGCGGGCAACTGGCGCGCCAGCCAGTGCGCCGGTGGCAACTCCCCGGGCGCCGCCCACTGCTTCCCCGAGTCCGGCGACCCGGCCGATCTGGTCCTCACCGAGATCATGGCCAACGCCGCGTCGGAGTCCACGGGCGAGTACGTCGAGATCTACAACCCCACCGACACCGACATCGACCTGGCCGGCCTGGTCGTCGCCGACAACGCGACCTCCGACGCGCTGGTGGCCTTCCAGGGTGGCTCCACCCTGCTGGGTGCCTACACCCACGCCCTGATCGTCGATCCCGACTACAGCTACGACTACTACCTGCCCAGCGAGATCCTGCTGGTCACCACCGACGACGCCACCATCGGCAACGGGCTGTCCAACTCCACCGACATGGTCACCCTGTACGACACCGACGGCGTCACGCTCATCGACTCGTTCAGCTTCCCCGGTGACAACGGCGACGCCGTCTCCTGGGAGAAGGTGGACTACGCGGGTGGCGACGTCGAGACCAACTGGGTCTCCGCTGCCGACTACAGCACGCGCAGCGCCAGCCCGGGCCGCCTCAACGGCGCGGCGGGCGGCATCTGCGACCCGCTGATCATCAACGAGGTCATGGCCAACGCCGACGACGAGGACACCGGCGAGTTCGTCGAGATCTACAACGCTGGCTGGGACACCATCGACCTGGCGGGCCTGATCATCACCGACGGCGACGAGGTGGACACCATCGCGGCCTACGACGGCGGCGACACCCTGCTGGCCCCCGGCGGCTTCGCCCTGGTGCTCGACGCCGAGTATGCCGGTGAGTACACCATCGACAGCTCCGTCATCCTGGTCACCACCGAGGACACCACCATCGGCAACGCCCTGAGTGTCAGCGACGAAGTGCTGCTCTACGAAGCCGATGGCACCCACCTGATCGACGGCTTCCTGTGGCCCACCAACCCGGGCAACGCGGTGAGCAGCGAGCGGGTGGCCATGGGCGGCACCCTGGACTCCGACAGCAACTGGGAGGCCTCCACCTGTGCCTCCGGCGGCTCCCCCGGCTCCGAGAACTGCGTCTCGGCCAGCACCAGCGGCCCCACGGTCTCCGACCTCTACGGCAGCCTGGTCATCACCGAGGTCATGAGCAACGCGATCACCGAGTCCACCGGTGAGTTCGTCGAGCTGTACAACGCCGGCTCCACCGACATCGACCTGCTCTACTACGTGCTGTACGACGGCGACGCCGCGGACACTATCTTCGGCTTCTCCGACCCCTACGACACCATCCTGGGCGCCGGTGAGTACGCCGTGATCCTCGATTCCGGCTACGACGGCGTGTACACCATCCCCTCGGGCACCCTGCTGCTGGTCACCGACGACGCCACCATCGGCTCGGGTCTGGCCACCAACGACCCGGTCTACCTCTACGAAGACAACGCGGTGTCCTTCATCGACTCGTACAGCTTCCCGTTCGACGCGGGCAACGGCTACAGCGTCGAAAAGGTGGACATCCCCACGGGCGACACCGCTGGCAACTGGGCCGCTTCCGACTGTGCCGCCGGGTCCAGCCCCGGCGCCACCCACTGCTTCTAAGCCTCCACAGATCCATGCCTATTCACGAGGAGAAACTATGCGCTGGCTGATCCCTCTCGCCATCCTGGCCATCGGCTGCGGCGACAAGCCCGATGACGACACCGCCCCCCCCGAGGGCGACACCGACACCGACACCGACGCCGACACCGACGCCGACACCGACGCCGACACCGACGCCGACACCGACACCGACGTGGACCTCGAGTCCGTGTCCATCACCGCCACCGTCGAAGCGCTGAGCTCCCGCGAGACCGTCACCTTCGGGCTCCTGGGCGTCTACAACGACGGCAGCGAGGTGGACGTCACCGACGTGGCGGGCTTCGCCTCGGACGACGAGTCCGTCCTGGCCTTCTACCAGCCGTATGTGGGGCAGCCCCTCAACGGCGGCGTGGTCACCGTCACCGGGAGCTACGAAGGCTTCGAGGACACCGTCGAGATCACCATCGAGCTGGCCCTGGCGGCCGAGGGGGATCTCGTCATCAACGAGCTGCTCTCCGACGCCACCGTCGATGGCGACCCCAACCTCGACGGCAGCACCGACGCGGTCGAGGACGAGTTCATCGAGATCGCCAACGTCAGCGGCGTGGCCCTCGACCTCGAAGGCGTCACCATCGTCGAGAATGACTGGAGCACCTACCTGCCCCGCCACACCTTCGCCGAGGGCACCATGCTGCCCGCCGGCTCGGTGGTGGTGGTGTTCGGTGGCGGCGATGTCAGCGGCATGAGCGCCGACAACGCTCAGTTCTTCATCGCCGTGAACGACGACCCGGGCACCCTGTACGGGCTCTCGCTGCTCGACCTGGGCGAGACCGTCCGCGTCATGGCCGCCGATGGCAAGACCAGCATCGACTCGGTCTCCTACGGCACGGCCAGCTTCGATGGCTCGGTGCCCGCGGGCCAGGATGAGTCCATCACGCTGTCCCCGGACGTCGAAGGCACCACCTGGGTGGCTCACACCGCCACCGGCGCGGCCGCAGCGTTCAGCCCCGGCACCTTCGCTGACGGCGGTCCCTTCGTGGGCCCCGGCGGTGTCTACGCACCCTGACGATCAGAGCTGCTCACCGTTGATCACGATCACGGTGCGGATGGGGACGCCGGGCGCGAGGCTGGCGTTCACCCCGCAGTAGCGGGTCTCCGAGAGCTCCACGGCGCGCTTGACCTTCTCGTGGTCGAGCGCGTCGCCGTCGATCTCGTAGCGGATGGTGATGCTGTCGAACTTCTTGGGGTGCTCGGCGGCCAGGGTGCTGTCCACCACCACCTCGAGGCGTGTGACCTCCTGGCGCATCTTGCGCAGGATGGCGATCACGTCCATGCCGGTGCAGCCGCCCAGGGACACCAGGGTGAGGCCCTTGGGCTTGGGGCCGCGGCCTTGACCGCCGACCTTCTCGTCGGCGTCCATGGCGATGGTGAAGCCGTCGAGCTCGGCGTCGAAGGCCATGCCTTGTTTCCAGGTGATGCGGGTGTTCATGCTGGGCCTCGGGGGGCGGAGGGGCTAGGTTCTGTATCGCAGAGACATCGGTGGCGGGGAGTGTTTCCCGCCCATGTGGAGGTGGCCGTGTCCGAGAAGCAGCACAACGCCAAGAGGAGAGATCGCCTGGAGAGGCTCGTGGAGCTTGTCAAGGAGGCCGCCGTGCGCCTCGAGGCCGCGGGGCACGAGCGCGTCTGCCTCGAGCCCGGCGCCATCGCGGTGCTGCAGCCTGGCGAGATGCTGCTGGTGGACGATGGGTTCTTCCACATGCAGCCTGTGGGGGGTGACGCGCGCACCGCCCGGGCGCCCGTCATGGCCGGCTTGCTCGAAGAAGCGGTGGGGCTCCCCACCCCGGTACAGATCGAGGCGCTCAAGACCACGCGGGGATTCCGCTTCGCGCCGGACGCCTTCTACGCCCTGTCCAAGAAGGAAGAGTTCTTCAGGCGCCTGCTGTACGCCCTGTACGAGTTCGAGCTGGCGACGCTCGACGTCGAGAACCGGGCCTACCGCAAGCACCTGCACGACTTCTACGCCCCCGGGGGCGCCGCGCTGCTGCCCGGGCCCTACGTGGCCGACGACGTGCAGCTGGTGGGCATGCTGATGGAGACCGACGATCGCTGCTGGGCCAAGCGCTTGCTTCCCCCTGGCGTGTGGCGTCCGCCGGGCCTGCGCAACAACTACCTGATCGTGATGGCCCACTTCCGCAACGTCACCTGTAAGCACCCCTTGGCCGGCGAAGTGAGCTTCGACTACCGCGAGACCACGGTGTTCATCCCTTCGGTCGCGGGCTTCCGGCCGGGCGCCTTCGCGCCCATCCTGTTCCCCGACAACGCCATGGCCATCACCCTGGGCCGGGAGATCTACGGCTTCCCCAAGCGCTTCGGCCGCACTCAGCTGGATCTCGACCGACGCTACGCCGAGCTCGAGGTGGACGACAAGCTCGAGTTCTGGTGCGAGTGGGGCGAAGAGCAGCCGCTGCCCACACCTCAATACGTGGACAAGTTCGTGGAGGCTGCCTACGGAGACCGCTGGTGGGCGGACAAGGCCGGGGACGTCGCTGGGTGGTTCTTCCACCGCCTGTTCTCCCCCGACAGGGGCAATACCTGGCCCGCGGCCTCTGTCTTCGTGCGCAAGCAGCTGCCTGACGTGGCCCTGCCCTGCGAGAAGGATCTGGTGTACGAGCGCGACAACCTGGTGCGGGTGCCCTTCGATGTCTCGGACGTCAAGTCCTGCGCCTTGCTTCCCGAGCTGCGCTTCGAGCCCGGGCGGCACGCCACCTTCCTGCCCCAGAGCCGTTGCTTGCTGGCAGGCCACGTCTCGGCGGACATGGGCTTCGGCGTGCGCCAGGAGCTGCACGACTTCTTGGGCCCCCTGGACCATGCGCGCTTGGTGCAGCGCAAGGTCAAGCGCACCGCCCAGCGCACCGTCAGCCGCACCCACGGCATGGTGCAGCTCACGGGCGACCTGCTCAAGGACGCCTGCAAGAAGCTGGGCTGATCTTCAGCGCAGCAGCGCCAGCACGGCGGCGGCCACCAACAGGGCCGTCACGCCGGTGGCGGTGAGGCCCAGCAGCGGGAGCAGCAGGGTGGTGGCCAGCAGGACCCCCGCGCAACCCCCCAGGAGATCTGCGGCATACAGGCTCCCCGCCACCCCCGCCTGATCGGGCAGACCGATGCGCGTGGCCAGGCCGAAGATGGCGGCCGTGGCGGCGCCGGCCAGCAGCAGCAAGACGCCACTCTGGAGTAGGCCCGTGGCGACCAGGGGGGCGGCGAGCGTCAGCGCGCAGATCCCCATGCTGGCTCCGGCCACGCTCCAGCGCAGCCATGGGGGTGGTTCTTCGCCCGGATCCAGCCGAACCAGGGCGGCGTCGATGCCGATGGCGCCCACGGTGAGGCCACCCATGAAGGCCCCCAGCAGCAGGCCCAGGTGACCCGGCAGCACCCCCTGTTCGATCTGGAAGCGCATCAGCAGCGAGCTCTCGAGGAGCATGCCCAACAGCCCGGCCAGCACGGCGAGGGCGAAGCGGCGGGATGGGCCCCTGCGGCGGGCGAGGCCGGCCAGGCCCAGCAGCAGCAGACCAGCGGCCCCTAGGCCTCCGGGGGTCAGCGCTTGGGCCCGCTGGAGCAGGGGAGCGGGATCGACCATGGCCAGCCTGGGGTCGAAGCGTCCCAGCCACAGCAAGAGGGTCAGGGAGCTGCTGCTGGGTCGGTCATCGCGGTTGGCGGGGGCTGGCGTGCTCACCAGGAGCGCTTCGACGCCCGCGAGCCGATCGTTGCTCAGTTGGTAGGCCAGCCAAGGCTCGGAGACCAGCTCCGCCTGGATGGCGCGAGCCACCAAGCGGCGTGTCAGGGGACCGGGGGAGCGCTCCAGGGGAGCCCTGGAAGCCAGCCAGGTGTTGGTGGCGCCGGGCAGCACCAGCACGTCGTCGAGGCTGGCCGTGAGGGCATGTCGGATGCCGGCGTTGCGCCAGGCGAGGGTGGGAGTCCAGAGGTTCTCCGCCCCTGCCAGCTGGAACGCCAGCACGCCTCCGGGGGCCAGGTGCTCGGCGCAGCTGGCGAAGAACTCGGCGGTCAGGGTGCGGCTGGCCGCGGCGGTGCTGGGCTCCGGTTGCGCCACGAGGATGAGGTCGTAGCGGCCGGGCACAGCCAGGAAGCGCCGTGGGTCGTCGATGTGCAGGCGCACCGCGGGGTCGTCCAGGGCCCAGCGCTCGGCGTCGGGCAGGTGCCTGCGAAGCAGGTCCACCAGGGCGAGGTCGGGCTCCACCAGATCCACGCGCTCTGGGCGGTGCTGGAGCAGTGGCGGCAGCACGCCCTGGCCCACGCCTCCAAGCAGCAGCACCCGCCGGGGCGTCTCCACCTGCAGGGCCGCGGGGTGTACGAAGGCCTCGGCGTCCACGCTCTGGCTCTCGAAGCTCAGGGCTCCGTCCAGGAACACCACCACCTGCTCGCCCCGCTGGTCCACGGTCACTCGGCCGTAGGGGGTGTCGCGGCTGGCCAGCAGAGCGGGGTGGTCCATGCGGGTGAGCGCTCGATCCAGGGGGCCAGAGCCCGCCAGCACCAGCGCCAGCGCCACCGAGGCCAGAACGGTGAGCCCGCGCAACCAGCGGCGTTGACCCGGTCCGGGCAGCGCGGCAGCCCCCACGGCGAGCAGTGCGGTCAGCGAGGCCAGGGCCAGGTTGCCCATGCCCGCCAGGACCAGGCCCGTGCTGGCCGATCCCCCCAGCAGCGCCCCGATGCTCTCGATGCCGTAGGCTCTGGCCAGGCTGCGGTCGGGCTCGATCCATGCCCGAGCGGCCAGGCGGAACAGAGCCCCCGCCAGCAGCGCGCTGGGCAGCAGGATCAGGGCTGCGCCCAGCAGCTGTGTGGGCAGAGCCAGGCTGGCACCTGGCGTCGCGTCCGTGAGCTGGCGCAGGGCGCGGGCCCCCGCAACCGAGGCGGGCAGCAGCGCGCCGACGCCCAGCAGCAGGAGCCTGATCAGCAGGGGATGGCGCCCCCCTCGGCTGCGCCCCAGGGCGGCGCCCAGGCCTGATCCCAGCAGCCATCCCCCCAGCCCCACCAGGGTGATCAGCTCGCTGCCCTGGAACACCACGGAGAGCTCTCGCAGCAGGACGACCTGCCCGAGCAGGGTGACGGCGCCGACGGCGACCAGCCAGAGGGTCAGGGGACTACTCCAGGTCGATCTTGTCGGTGCTGGGCGAGAAGCCGTTGGCCAGCTGGTTGATGAAGTCGGGGAGCAGGCCGGTGTACCAGGCCCAGCCGATGCCGCCGATGAAGATCAGGACGGCCCAGAGCTTTCCGTTTCCCATGGGATGACTCCTCGGGCGCGCGCGCTCGCGGTGGTTCTCGGCCAGTTTGGCACGGATTGGGGTTGGGCGCGACCTGGAGGGCTGTGGGGGGCGGGGGCCTTTACTGTTCCTGCACCATCTCCCAGTAGCCGCGCTCCCTCAGCTCGCGCTCGAGGGCCTCGCCACCGGGTGCCTTGGGTGCGATCTGCCCCTGGGCCATCCGCTGCTGGATGAAGCCGTCGAGCCTGGTGATCAGCTCGGCCGCCAGCGCGGGCTCCTGCTCCAGGATGTCGGTCTGCTCGCCGGGATCGCTGCGGAGGTCGAAGAGCTGGTGGGTGGTGGCGCCCTGGTCCATCCGGTGGTGCAGCTTGTGGGTGGCGGTGCGCAGGGTGGCGTGGGCGGGGTTGGCGAAGCCGAAGACGTCGCGCTCGATGTAGCTGCCCTGGGCCAGGCCCAGGAGAGGAAGCAGGGACTCGCCCACCAGGTCGTGGGGTGGGCGGACCCCAGCGCGGGCCAGGATGGTGGGGGCCAGATCCACCAGCTGTACGCGCTCCGGGCGCACCGCGGGCTGGGGATGGGCGGGGTCGAGGATCACCAGGGGGACCTGCAGCACGGTCTCGTACTGCAGCTCGGCGTGGCCCAGACCGCCGTGCTCGAACAGCTCCTCGCCGTGGTTGGAGACCAGGATGACCACGGTGTGGTCATCCAGGCCGCTGCGCTCGAGCTGGTCGAGCACCTGGGACACCTCGGCGTCGTAGCTGTCGAGCGCGGCATGGTAGCAGCCGATGGTGCGGCGTCGGACCGCGGCCTCGTCCATGGTCTCGCGGCTGTGCTTGAAGGTGTCGTTCAGGCTGACGCAGCGGGGCGTCGGCTGCTCCTCAACGTGGCGCTGCACGACGGCCGGGGGAGGCGGGGGTACGGGACGGTGCAGGTCCATGTCGTGGACCAGCAGGAGGAACGGCTCAGGGGGACTCTGGCTCAGGAAGTCCACCAGGTTGTGGGCCGAGGCTCGGGGCTTGCCAGTGCCCGGGCCTCCGAGCATGCGCTGGAAGCCCCGGCCGAAGGCCGGGTAGGCCACCGGCGCTGTGTCCCCCCAGGCCACGGCGGTGTGGTAGCCGTACAGGGCCAGCACCTCGGGCAGGGTGACCCCCAGGTCTGCCAGCTGCTGGGTCTTGGGGTTCATGCTGGCGAATGACGGCGGATACCGACCCGTGAGCAGGCTGGCCAGGGCCGGGAAGGTCCAGCTGGACTGGCTGAAGGCCTGGTCGAAGCGCACGCCGCGCTGGGCCAGGCTGTAGATGGCCGGGGCGATGGGCTCGACGTCGCGGGTGGCGTCCAGCAGGTCGGCCCGCATGGAGTCGATGTCGATGATCACGAAGTTGGGAAGCGGCGGGTCGCCGGCTGGGGCCCTGGGCGTGGGCGTCGGCTGGCAGGCGATCAGAAGCGCTGTGAGCAGGCTGGCCAGGGCTCGAGATCTCCAGAACATGGCCGGAGCATAGCAGGCATCAGCGCAGCTTCAGCTCCCGCTGGACGAGGTCGTCCCGGGTGACGGGCTGGCGTGCGCTGTCGACGGAGTCCACCGTGCAGTGCAGGACCTCCAGCCGCCAGCCCCACTCGGTGCGCGCGGGTGGCAGGAGGTGGCAGCCCTTGGCCTCGAGCGTCGCCGCGGTCTGGCGCTGGTCGTCCCGCCTGCTGCGTTTCTTGGGTGGGAAGGGAGGGCTCACCAGGACCACGACGGCGGTGTGCGCGCCGCCGGGCTCCACCGTGAGCCCCGCGGGGTCCCAGCCCGTGATCAGCTCGGCGTCCAGGTCGAGGTCGGCGGCCCAGACGTGGAGCAGAGAATCGGGGTAGCCCCAGCCTCGCACCAGCAGCCATGGGCCGGCGCGAGCGCGTGGTACGAGGGCCTCGAGGAGGGCGGTCGCCTCGGGCTGGGGCAGGTGGTCGGGGTAGTCGTTGGTGATGCGGCTGAGGGTGCTGGCGGGCTTGTCGCCGTCGGGGCTTTGGCTGGGCTGCAGGCCCCACTGGGCCACCAGGAGCACGCCCGCGGCCGCCAGCGATCCCCAGTCCGTGGCAGGACGTCCTCGCCAGCGCAGCCGAGAATCCAGCCACGGCAGCAGGGAGGCCAGGATCAGCAAGGGCGCCAGCGTGCTCAGGTTGCGGGTGACCTTGTAGGGGTGGACCGTCAGGGCGGCCAGGCCCACCAGCACGCCGAGCTGCAGCAGGGCCAGGCCAGGGGGGCGGCCGAGCCGCAGATCCAGGCGCATGGGGCCCAGGATCAAGTTGTGGTGGTGCTCCCGCCGGGTGAGCATGGGCACCAGGCCGAGGACGAACAGCCCCATCAGGCCCAGCGCCACCGGCCAGTTGCCCACGGAGCGGGTGGCGATGGCCCAGGGTGCCCACAGCCAGGCGGCGGCTGTGCCGCTGGGTGTGGGCTGGCCGGTCACGGTGAAGGCGGCGATAGCCCGAGGCAGGGCGGGCTCCACCAGCCACCAGGCGCCCCCCACCAGCAGGCTGGGGGCAAGCCAGCATGCCCAGCGCAGAAGGCGAGCGCGCCAGGGGGGGGCGCCGCGGGTGAGCAGGTCGGCCAGCAGCAAGGGGGCCAGCAACAGGGGCAGGTTGGTGAAGCGCGCCAAGCCCGCGGCGAGGAGGGCGGCGCCCACCAGCAGCTGGGCCCCTGGGCGTGGGGCTTGCCAGCCGTTCAGCGCGAGACCCAGCACCAGCACCCAGGTCAGCAAACTGGTGGGCTCGGTCATGCAGGTGAACAGGTGGGTGGGCAGCGTCGGGCCCAAGAGCAGCACCAGCGCAGTCAACAGCCCGACCTGGGCTCCGCCCGCGGGGGCGATGCGGCGGCCGAGCAGGGGCAGCGCGACCACCAGGGAGATCAGGGTGACCGCGGCACCGTAGCTGCGGAGGGCTTGCTGCGTGACCCCAAGGGTGCTGGACCACAGCGCCAGGAGCAGCGGGTGCAGGGGGGGGTGCAGCTCGGGCCAGGTCAGGCGCTGCAGCAGGGGCCCCCAGGCGCCCTCCAGCAGCAGCGCTCGGAGGTCCAGGGCCTGGGCGGCGTAGTAGCCCGCATCGCCGCTGGGCAGGTCGGTGGGCGTGACGTGCAGGCTCCAGGCCTGCCAGGCCAGCAGCACCGCCAGCACGCTGCCGGCGAGGTGGAACAGGACGCGGCCGGTGCTAATCCTCACGCCGCTGCAGCCCCACCAAGGCCAGGCCCAGCAGGCAGCCCAGCAACCCCGCCGGCGCGGCGCTCCCGGCACAGCCGCAGCCGCTCAGATCGCCACGGGGGCCGTCCCAGTCGAGTGGGGCGTCGTCGCCGCTGTCCAGGCCTGTATCCTCGGGCTCTGGGGCTTGCTTCCAGCCGCCGGTGATGGTGTAGGCGCTGCCGTCCAGGACCTCGTGGGTGCCGTAGACCGCCACGTACCAGGTGCCGCCCTGGGGAGCGTCCAGCACCAGCAGGTCATCCTGGGTGCCGCCACGCTCCGAGGCGTAGTCGTGGTCGCTGGGGCTGGGCCAGCGGTCGTAGGCTGCGTACAGGTCGCAGTCGGCATCGAGATCCGACAGGGTGATGGTGGCAGCCTCTGTGCGCTGGGGCAGCTCGAGCCGCCAGTAGTGGAGCTGCCCGTCGCCGATGCGTTCGTCGTCCTGTTCCATGCCGATGTGCTGGTCCCTGGTGATCATGCCCTTCTCGGCCCAGGGGGTGCCCAGGCCGTCCAGGGCGTACTGGAGGATGGCCGAGGTGAGGTCGAGCTGCTCACCGGAGCTGTGGCCCTCGGGGTGGGAGCAGGTCACCACCACCCGGCCCGACTCGTCGCTGCCCTTGTAGGCCATGATGTTGTAGTAGCCGTGCAGGGCCGAGGTGCCGGGGTCGTCCACGATGCCCAGGTACTCGGTCTCGGGCGGGTTGTCGTAGTGGTCGGGGTCGAAGCGGCAGCCGTAGTTGTGGTAGACGTCGGACACCAGCCCGTCAGACAAGCTCGTATACATGGCCACCAGGGGGTGGCTGGTCTGCTCGAAGATCAGGTCGTGGTACTCGCCGCCGGTGTAGCTGGCGTCGCCCACGCCGGGCCACAGGTGGTAGTAGGGCTCGTTGGGGCCGTTGGCCTCGTAGTCATCGACGTCGTAGTGCAGCATGGAGATGAAGGCCCCGGCGCAGGACCCGGTGTAGGATCCGCCGCCGGCGTAGAAGTCCCGCACCCGCTGGCGACCGTCTACGCCCAGGGACGTTCCGTGGCCCGTGGCCGAGCCGCCGTTGGTGTAGATCACCCGGTAGCGGGGGGCGCCGTCGGGGTAGAGCAGGGCACCGTTGGGGTCCTCGGCGCTGCCCGCGATGATCTGCAGCTGCTCGTCGATGTCGTCGGTGAGCATCACGTCGTAGGAGAGGCCCAGGGCCTCGGCGGCGTACAGCTGCTCCCGCTGGGTGAGATCGTGCCCGCTGTCCATGAACAGGTCCGCAGCGTAGCCCTCGGTGGCGTGGGCGGGAACCAGCAGGGTGAGGGCGAGGTTGATTGCGAAGAGCATGCCGACAACCTAACCTAGGGAAGGGGTTTCCCAATCCGTCATGGCTCCCGAGCGCCCTCCAGCGTCCTTCGTCCGCCATTGACGCCATGGGCGCAAACCACCCCGGACTCCGAACCACCCATCGTTTATACTGCGCCTATGGACTCCGAACGCATCGACCCCGCCGTGGAACGTTTCCGTGCAGCCCTCGATCTGCACGAACTCGGCCTGGCCATCAAGCGCCAGAATCTGCGAAGGGAGCACGGTGACGCTGACGATGATGAGATCGAGAGGCTCCTGGGTGCCTGGCTCTGCGAACGGCCCCTCGACTGTCCGGGGCGCTTGGTACCGTGGCCAAGGGAGCCCCGGTGAGAGAGCTGCTCGACGCCCTCGAGCGCTTGCTGGCGGACCTGGACGCCCTGGGGGCCAGGGTGGCCCTCGTCGGGGGCCTGGCCATCGCGGTGCGGGTCGATCCGCGCTTCACCCGCGATGTGGACCTGGCGGTCTCGGTGGAGGATGATGCGGGTGCCGAGGCCGTGGTCCGTGGCTTGCTGCATCGAGGCTATGGCTTGTTGGCGACGGTCGAGCAGGACGTGACAGGTCGCCTTGCGACGGCTCGCCTCGGGCTGCCGGGGCAAGGCGAGCATGGTGTGGTGCTCGACCTGCTGTTCGCGACTGTGGGCATCGAGCGTGAGATCGTTGCCGCGGCCTCTGATGTCGAGCTGGTACCTGGCCTGGTCCTGCCTGTCGCACAGGTGGGACATCTATTGGCGATGAAGCTGTTGTCACGAGATGTGGGTCGACCTCTGGATCAAGCGGACATCGATGCGTTGCTGCGTGTAGTCGACGACGTGGAGACCCAACGACTCAGTGCTGCCGTTCGGTTGATCACAGCGCGCGGCTGTGATCGTGGCCGCGATCTCGAGGCTGCGATGGAGTCTGTTCTCCAGCTCCTCTGACGCTCACTCCTCCCAGTCGTGGTCGGACGGCCGCCACAGCACGCCGTAGGCGTCCAGCTCGAGCCAGGCGGCACCGTAGCGGGGCACCAGGTGGGTTGTGCCGGTGACGAGGCCGTT
>ERZ890953.495-NODE-495-length-22631-cov-18.861977_pt1 | contig 22631 bp, 17 predicted proteins | sample MGYA00521264_ERZ890953 | MGnify/ENA primary metagenome ERZ890953 (study PRJEB32303, sample SAMEA104408629) | aquatic metagenome | biome: Brackish water; feature: Chemocline; material: water | place: Baltic Sea | collected 2014-10-26T21:54:00 | depth 200 m ...
GTGTAGATTTTAAGTACGATTTATTCAAATCATGGAAATGTTTTTCAATTGGAAGTTTTATCTTATAACTCGGCCTCGAATAAATTCGAGGTTCCGCAGTAATGCATACAAACTTAGTTTAATAATAAAATATAGTAATGATTTACGCTATCATCATAAAATGAAATTTCTAAACAAAGGGGCGGTCATGGGAGCGTTGGATTATCAAGAGTTTTACACAGTCGAAGATTATCAAAATTGGGCTGGAGAGTGGGAGTTGATTTCTGGGGTTGCTTACGCCATGAGTCCGTCGCCTATGGTTACACATCAGTTTGTGAGTGGACAAATATTTAATGAGTTGTCTAAAAAAAAGGATAATTGCGAAAACTGTCTAGTTCTAAGTGAAATAGATTATCAAATATCAGATGAAACCATTTTAAAACCAGACGTGCTATTGATTTGCAAAGAGATAGATGAAAAAGTGAATAAAACTCCGGAGATTATCTTCGAAGTTCTTTCCCCGTCAACTGCACGAAGAGATGAAACTATAAAATTTGAGATTTATCAAAAAGAGGGAGTTTTGTACTATATTTTAGTTAACACCCAAGAGAGAGTCGCAAAAGTGTATAAACTTCTTGAAGATGGCAGATTTGTAAAGCAGGGTGATTTTGAAAATGAGAGTTTTACGTTTAAAGTAAACGAGTGCGCCATAGAGTTTGATTTTTCTACAATCTGGAGAAGATAATTCAAATGGATGAGTGAGGCGAAAGCCACACTTCCAAGTTTTAGTTCTTTAAAAAAGAAGCGATACTTTCGGCTACGCCATATTCTATGGAATCTGACAAAATAATTTGCGCCACTTTTTTGACGTCCGTGTTAAAAATCAATGGTCCCACAAAATTTACCATCGAGTTTTCCATAGGAGTTTGCAAAAGAAAGATGTTGTAAATTAGCAAATTAGAATTTTCGGTGATTTCTAGCAGCTCTTTAATGTTTTGAGGAACTTCAAAATCATACTCTCTAAGAGCGTAAGGATTCACTAGAGTAAATGCGATGTTTTCATCTTCACAAGATTGCATCTTCATAAAAATGTCATCAATCTTTTGTAACTCAACCTGTTTTATATCTTCAAAGCCTAAAAGCGGCATACTTACATCGAACTTCATTTTAAAACCTTTTTTTGAATTGTGACTATTGTATCACTATTAAGCATAAAATGTTCCTAGTTTAAAGAGTGTTATATATCTTTTGGATAGAATAACAACATTATTAATTTTAGGAATATATTTTATGACGAAAAAAATCAACTTACTACTTGCGCCGCTCAGTATATTTCTCTTTTTCTCTGGATGTTCCAAGGAGCTTGAAGAGTATAACAAACCGGCCGTTTACTGGTACGCCAAAATCATAGAGTCGGTTTCCAATGGCAACATAGACAAAGCCGACAACTACTACTCCTCGCTTCAAAGCGAACATACGGGTTCTCCTCTTTTGCCAGAAGCCACTATGATACTGGCGATTGCGCATATGCACTATGAAGAGTATCTTTTAAGCGAGCATTTTTTGACGGAATACGTCAGTCGTTACGCGAACGAGAACGAGAGAGAGTTTTCGGAATTTATGAAAATAAAAGCGAAATACATGTCCCTACCTAATCCTAGACGCGATCAAGCGCTTATAAACGAGGCGATAATCTCTTCGGAAAATTTCAAGATTGAGTACCCAAACTCCATGTACTACAACGTCGTGGACACGATGGCTACAAATTTACACATGGCCGAGGCTGCGCTCAATGAAACTATCGCTAGCTTGTATGACAGGGTTGACAAACCAAAAAGCGCGCAGTATTATAGAGACATAAAACCACAACCATGGATAAAATGGAATGAAATAGATAGAGCGAACACTCCTTGGTACAGAGAGTGGTTTGAGGGCGATGGAACGGCTAGTTGGTATGGATTTATTATTCCAGACACGGTGAGCGTAGTTTCACGAAACTCCGTTCATGAAGACGATAACAATACTTTAACAAAATAGGAAAATAATTTATGAAACTAAGCAACTATGGAGAATTTCCAGCTAACATACCTGTAATAGCGGAAGATGAGCTATTTTTATACCCATTTATGATTTCACCACTCTTTTTGAGCGATGAGAGTAATATAAACGCGGCGACTAGAGCGATTGAAGACAATACTTTAGTCATTGTATGCCCCACAAAGCCCACCCACGAAGGTCAAAGGAATTTTGACTCGCTATACGATAGCGGAGTAATTGGCTCAATCATGAGAAAGGTGGCTCTTCCCGATGGTAGAGTAAAAGTGCTTTTCCAAGGTTTAGCTCGAGCTAAAGTCATGTATGAAGTTTCACAAGACCCTCTTATATCCCATGTCGAAGTGATTGAGCCAATCACGGTAAACTCTCTTAAAGCTGACGCGATTCTTGAAGTGGTTCGAGAAAAAGTGAGAACTCTTTCTAGCGTTAGCAACTACTTTCCGCCAGACTTATTGCGAACCATAGAAGAAAATCATGATCATAATCGTATCATTGACCTGATATGTTCGACAATCAAACTAAAAAAAGACCAAGCCTATAAAATTTTTATAGAGGTTGACACTGAAAAAAGATTTTTAGACTTAATTGACTTCCTAATAGGCGAAATAGAAGCGAACAAACTTCAAAAAGAGATTCGTTCGAAAGTTCACACGCATATAGAAAAAGTGAATAAAGAGTACTTTCTAAAAGAACAGCTCAAAGAGATTCAAAAAGAGTTGGGCACCGACACGTCAAGGGACGAGGAGATAGCCGAATACAGAAAACGGCTAGAAGCTAAAAAAGAGCATATGGCTCAAGACGCTTACAAAGAGATAAACAAACAACTCGAAAGATACTCTAGGATGCACCCCGACTCTTCGGACGCTTCCATGACTCAAACTTATCTTGATTGGGTTTTAGATATTCCTTTTGGAGACGTCGCGAAAAAGCCCCTTAAAATAGGCGACGTAGAAAAACAGCTTGACGAGGATCACTTCTCTTTAAAAAAACCAAAAAAAAGAATAGTCGAATACTTTGCGGTAAAAGAGTTGCTTGAACTTCGTGGCGTCAACAATAAACAGAGCGCAGGCGCAATTCTTTGTTTCTCGGGACCTCCGGGCGTTGGTAAAACGTCTCTCGCCAACTCCATAGCCACGGCGCTCAAACGTCCCCTCATTAGAATCGCTCTTGGTGGACTAGAAGACGTTAACGAACTGAGAGGTCACCGTCGCACTTACGTTGGAGCCATGCCTGGGAGAATCACTCAAGGGCTTATAGACGCTAAAAAAATGAATCCGGTTATAGTTTTAGATGAAATAGACAAAGTTTCACGCTCTCAAAGAGGCGACCCGACGGCGGCGCTTTTGGAGATACTCGATCCAGAACAAAACAGTGAATTTAGAGACTATTATCTCAACTTCAACCTTGACTTGAGCAACGTCATCTTTATCGCGACGGCGAACGACGTAGGCAAAATTCCAGTGGCGCTTCGAGATAGAATGGAATTTATTTCCGTGAGCTCCTACACGCCTCAAGAGAAGTATGAGATAGCGTCAAGATATTTAATCCCTCAAGAGTTGAAAAAACATGGACTAAAAAAATCCGAACTGAGCATCTCAAAACCGGCGCTTAAAGAGCTTATCCATAGCTACACGAGAGAAGCGGGCGTTCGTAACCTTCGTCGTCGCATAGCCGATATGAGTCGAAAAGTGGCGCAAGAGGTTCTCCAACATCCAGAGTTGACTAAAGTTCCCGTTAATTTGAAAAACTTAAAAGAGTTCTTTGACAAAAGCGTATTTGAAATCGAAAAAACGGACAAAGTTCCTGTGATTGGCGTCGTAAATGGTTTGGCTTGGACGGCGGTTGGTGGAGACGTGCTTAAGATAGAGAGCATCCGCATCAAAGGAAAAGGAAACCTACAACTAACGGGAAGCCTCGGCGACGTCATGAAAGAGTCCGCGAGAATAGCCATGAGCGTCGTAAAAACTCTCGTCGATACAAATAGATTGGAAATATCGCAAGAAAACTTGCCTCGCAGTTTCAAAGAGATGGAAGACGACGTAAAAGTGGATCCTAGCGAAGTTTACAAACGCTACGATCTCCATATCCACGTACCAGACGGAGCGACTCCAAAAGATGGACCAAGCGCTGGAATAGCCATGGTGACGGTCATATCGTCCATACTAAGTTCAAAAAAGATTCGCTCGGAAATCGCTATGACGGGAGAAGTTTCTCTCAGTGGCGACGTGCTTCCAATTGGTGGTCTAAAAGAAAAACTCATAGCCGCCCACAAAGCCGGAATGACAAAAGTTTTAATCCCACAAAAGAATTATGAAAGAGATTTGGAAGACATACCAAAAGAAGTGCAAGAGACGGTGGAAATCGTAGGGGTCAAACGCGTGGAAGAAGTTTTAAAACAGGTTCTTATATAGAACCCGTTTTTAAATTTATATAATTACAGTCGCTATTTTTTTCATCAAATCATCGAATCTAATCGGCTTCATAAGAAAGCCATTAGCCCCAAACTCCAAGGCGTCGCTCTTTTTCGTTTCATCGGTCGTCAAAACTATGATCGGCAGTTGACGAAGGTTATCGTCGGCGCGCACTACTTTTAACATCTCTATGCCACCCATAATTGGCATGATAATGTCTAATAATATTAAATCAATGTCATCTCTTGATTTTAATGAGCCTATGGCGTCGGAGCCATTCTTGGCTTCTATGACCTCTTTAACTCTTCCACTTTTCTTTAGCATCGACTTTAATAACTTCAAATTTATCATATCGTCATCAACCGCTAAAATAACTAAATCTTCTCTTTGCATCTATAAATCCTTAAATAAACTTTTCAAACAATAGTCTTAGTAAATCTTTGTTCATAACGTTGTTGATAATTTCATGAGAGTAAGTGGCGTCTTCGCTATTTTTAGCTGAAGAACTATCACTTACAAGTATAAGACTTGTCACTAATCCTCTGCTAGAGCCTGTTTTTTTAACCAACTCGGCCAACTCTGGTAACACTAAATTTTCACACTCTTTGTCAAATAATACGACTTTATAACTATCTTTGTTTATCATGGCGAGCAACTCGTCGGTTGACTTTACAACGGCGTACGTATAGCCTAGAGAATCTATCAATTTAGTAAATAGTTTTGTCTCAAAAGGACTTTTCTTAAACAATAGAACGTCGGCTTTATATAAATAAGAAACGATTTCTTCTTGACGCTCTTCTTCGATCTCCGCTTCTTGCGCAACCATTATTTCTTCTGGTTCAATCGCCACTGGCTCCGGCTCTTTTTCCATAACGATTTCTTCTTGCGCAACTTCTTCGATCTCCGCTTCTTGCGCAACTATTACTTTTTCATGAACCGGTTCTATGTTTTTTAGCGCTTCAACGTCTTTATCCACTATATACTCAGATAAAAAGTGATTTAACAAAGAGACTATCTCTGAACGCACGAGTGGTTTTGTAGTGTACTCATCCAGACCAGCTTCAAGAAATCTTTCTCTATCGCCTTTTAAGGCGTTTGCGGTTAGAGCAAGAATAGGAACGTGAGGTTGATTATACTCCTCTTCATACTCCAATATTTCTCTTGTCGCTTCAATGCCGTCAAGGAATGGCATCTGAATATCCATAAAAATCAAATCAAAATTGCCATCTTTGCGTTTTTGAAACGCTTCAAGTCCATTTGAAGCGAGACTGATAGTCAGTCCTAAATCTTCAAGCGTTCGTTTAATCAGTTTTTGATTTATAATGTTGTCTTCGGCGACTAAGACGTTAGCGTGAAAAACCGATGAGTTTGCGTCAAATTTTTTGCCTTTTACAGGCGCTGCTTTCTTAACGCTAAAACTCTTGGAATTATAGTTATTAAGCGCTACTTTAATTTTAGAATTATTTAATGGCTCGTATATCGTTTTAAATATATTTATGCCGATTGAATCTATCTGTCTCATGTAAAAAGACTTCGTTAAAAGAATAAGCTCTTGAGGCAACTTCGAATACGTTTTTAAAGTCTCTTCGTCCGTATAATCAAAATCAACAAATAAAAGGTCATAGTTAATCTGTCTTTGGAGGGTCTCTAGCTCTTTCGCGTCTTTAAACAGCGTATAACTTACTCCATAAAAATCTAAGTATTCACGAAGATAGGTCTCTTGTTTTTTCGTTTTATGCAAAGACTCCAATACAAGAGCGTTAATGCTTGAATAAGTTCCTTTTAAAGAATCGTTTCCTCTTTCAACTTCTTCAAAATCCAACGTAAAGAAGAAAGTCGTGCCTTTTCCCGGTTCACTGTGAAGATCTAGTTGACCACCCATAAGCTCAATAAAGTTACTCGAAATCGTAAGTCCAAGACCAGTACCGCCATATTTACGAGTAATTGACGTATCCGCTTGTGAGAACGCTTCAAATATTCTCTCTTTTTGCTCACTTGTAACGCCGATACCACTATCTTGAACTTCAAATCTAATTCTCGTTATGCCATCTTGTTCCGTTTCAATTTTTCTTATGTCAACGTTAATTGAACCGGAACTACTTGTAAATTTAACCGCGTTTGAAAGAAGATTAATAATAACTTCTTTAATCTTGGTAGGATCGCCTTTAATTTGACCTTCAAGGGCGGGATCGATAAAACAGCCAAGATTAATGTGTTTCTCACTAGCTCGAACGGCGTAAACTTCAACGGCGCTTTCAAACTCTTCGGTCGGGTTAAAGGCGATATCCTCAATCTCAAGCTTATTGCTCTCGATTTTAGAAAGGTCAAGAATGTTGTTTATAATTTCAAGAAGATTTTCAGAACTTTTTTCAATAATGTCGACAAATTCAGCCTGCTCTTCTTCAAGTCCGGTATCTTTAAGGAGTTCCGTAAATCCAACGATTCCATTTAAAGGGGTACGGATTTCATGCGACATATTCGCCAAGAACATAGATTTGGCTTCACTCGCCTCTTGCGCGGAATCTTTATCTCGTCTTGTTTGTTCGATTATCTTTTCAAGTAGCGTATACGCCTGCGTCGTGCCCTCTGCTGTATCAAGGTTGATGTCTACGCTGCTATCGGCTTGAGTCCCTTTTGCAACCCTTTTTAGAACGCTTTCAAGACTTTTGATATTGCTCGCGATCTCATTCGACAGTAGGTATCCCAAGATTGCCAATATTAACGTAACGAGCCATATCGAAAGCGTAATCGACAGAACTTGCAACGCCACTTCTTTAACCTTAACCGCCCTCTCGTCTATAGTGTTCAACACAAGATTTTCGGCGTTGGCGATGATGTTCGCTTTTTGAGAAAGCATTGCGAACCAAACGTCCGCGTCCGTTTTGTAAACTCCCGTCAACGCGCCAGAAAATATGCTTGTTCTATTTGTGTTTATATCTTCAAACAGTTCGATAGTGTCTTCATTTTCCATTAAATTATTGAGTTTTGACACTAGTACTTTGTTGCTTAAAGTGTCATAACTAATGGAATCCGCTTTGACTATAAGGGAAATCCAAGAGTTCATGTTTTGTTCTTGCATCTTGTTTGACGAGGATAAGATGTATGAGATAAAATCTCGCTCCGACGACGTAGCTTCTTGCGCTCTCACCAATAAGATATAAACGCTAGAAAGTTGCGTGATGGTAGGGTCGATCTGCTCTAAAGTGAGTCCTTCGAGTTGCAATATAGCCCTGTTTTGCGCGGCGCCATAAACATCGTCATACACGGTTTCAAAGTTAGTCGAGTGTTCATCAACCTGACTTCTTATCTTTTCGATGTCAAAAAGTGAAGATTGAATTACCTTTAGATTCGAACATGCTTGGCAATTGTTTTCACCATCTTTATGATTATGAAGCGCGTCGTTCCTCTTAACGCCGCTTATGTAGGCCGTTTTTTTCTCATCTACGACGCTTCTTTGTTTAACCAATGAACGAAGAGTTACGGGAGAAGAGTTTCCTAGGTACATGACCGTCATTCCTCGCTCTCGCGATATTTCGCCTAAGAGTTCGTTCAACTCTCTATTTTCAGATAATTTGTACTGTAGAACATCCGCTTTTTCAAAATTTTTGTACGAGTCATACACAAAATAACTGGTGATTGCAAATAAAATGACAATTGGCAAAAGACTGATTAACCTTAGTCTATTTTTTAATCCTAATTTCATATTTAGGCCTTATTTGAGATTTGTTTTATAACTAAATCTATTGTTCGAATAGCCTTAGTCATTTCATTTTTGTCTGATGAAGTCATCAAACGCTCTATTTCCGACTTGAAGCTTTTCATATGCATGCTATCACTCATGCCTTTTAAAACAAAAGCTTCTTTTTTACATTTTTCAAAATTATTTTGAGCTAAGGCTTCATGAATGTTTGAAGATATGGAACGACAGTCTAAGATATAATCTTCAAAAAGTTCTTCAAACGTTTCGAGATCTAATCCAATCGCGTTTGCAATTGACGCTTTGGAATAATCCACTTTAATCTCTTCTTCTGGCTCTTCTTCAATTAACTCTTCAATTTTTATCTCTTCTTGTTCAGCTATGTCTACATCGACAAGCGATTCTTTGCTAATCTCTTCAAAATCAACATCCGACGCAAAATAATCATCGTCCATTATTGAGTCTGTAGATAAGGCTTCTTCTTCTACCTTGATTTTAAGTTCTGGAGTGGAAGATACGTCGTCAACCTTGAGTTCAAGTTCAAAATCAGGCTCAGTTTCAACTTCAACTTCCGTTTTCGTTTCTATTTTTGGCTCAACTTCAAAAACGTCATCTTTAAAATCTAAAGAAAAATCATACTCGTCCACTATTTGGGCTTCTTGAGCTTCTTTGACTTCCAGAGCTTCTTGAACTTTTTCTATCTCCTGAATCTCTTGAACGATTTTTACCTCTTCACCTGATAATTTAGCGATTATTCTATAAAAAATATTTAAATGCGAGCGTATCTCTTGTAGGTCAAGCGAGGTATTGACAACGCTTAAAGTGTTAAAAGCGTCTTCAACGCGTAAGTTGGCGGCAACGCCCTTAAGTTTATGAGATAATATTTTAACGTTTTCAATGTTTTCTTTGGCAAGAGACGAATAAAGTTCGTCTTTAAACTCTTTGGCTTGCGCTATAAAGTCTTGGATGAACTCCTCTATTAAATCAACGGGCAGTCCAAGTTCGTCAGACGCCACATGAGGGTCAAAAGTGTAACTATTGTCAAAATCTTGTTCCTCTTTGCTTAAAAACTCCTCTACTTTCGTAGCAACTTTCACAGGAGGCAAATCTACGGCGTTAAAATCAATTTTTTCATCCGCAAAAGTTTCATGAACTTCGACTGGAACTTCTTTATGAGTTGTTACATGTTCCGTAGGAGCTAAAAAGAGCTCTTCATCGGAAAAATCTACGTCTAGCGAGTACTGTTCATCTTTACTCTCTGGGATTTTTACTTCCTTAGGAGGAGTTGCTACGCTTGCGCTTGGCGTTGCAAATGAGCTTGCCATTGGAACGGACGTTTGTGGAATTGGTCTACGCTGTAAATCTTGAGAGATATTTTCGCTCTCTTTGGCGTCTAAGACTCGTAGGCCGTTTAAATTAACCAAATAGCCCTTAGAACTTGGATAATCTGCCAAGAAAACGGTGCTTATAACAAGTTTCGCAGTATAGGTTTTAGAGTTGACGCTGATAATGACTCTTGAATCTTCAGCGGATTCGGCGCATGTGATAAAATCTATCCAATGCACATGTTTAAAGTTATGAACGTACCCCGGCGTCCTAACAAAAAAGTCGGCAAAATCAGCGGCTTCGGACTGAAGGTCTGAAAGATTTGAAAATCCAAAAAATTTCAAGTCGTTCTCATCTATGCCTATAAACTCTTTAGAATAATTATAAATTAACATTAAGACACCACCTTACCTTTCTTGTTCTAACATTTTTTCGTAAGTTTCTTCTATTTCAAGGATATTTTTTCTTGAGGCGGGTTTTCTAACCGCTATATATCCAGTAACCTTGCCATTATCGTTTTTTATAGGCAAAATCTCCGTCTCAACCCAATAATAAAGTCCATCTTTTCTCAAATTCTTTATCAAACCATTCCATGCTTGTCCAGACGCTATTCTCTGCCACATTTTGGCAAACGCGGCTTTTGGCATTTGAGGATGTCTCATGATGCTGTGAGACTGACCTATGAGTTCATCGGTTTTATAAGCGGAAACTTCACAAAAGTTTCTATTGACGTATACTATCGTGCCTTTTAAATCCGTTTGACTGATTAAAACACTGCCATCGTAAACATATTCTTCATCTATGGGTATTACATTACTCATTAAAAAACCTTATACTTTGATTGCTGAAAATTAAAATTGTCACAAATATATCATAAAGCGCTAAAAATAAAACTTATTTGTAAAAGTTTTTTATAATATTCGCGTCTTTCATGCTTAATAGCTCACTTATTTCCTCGATACTTACCTTCTTTAACTCTTCGAAGGTTCCAAAATGATTTAACAATTTTACAATTTTTGCCTGAGAAATTCCTTGTAAACTTAACAATTTACTCTCTTGGTCTAATTTTAATTTTGTTTTCTTATGAAAAGTTATTGCCGCTCTATGCGCTTCGTCTCGCAAGTTTTGCGCCCATTGCAATCTTTTGTCACTATCTTTTAACGCGTAAAGTTTATCGTTTGCATGCAAAATATCGTTTGCCTTGCCTTTGGCGCGATGCGATTTGGCGTCTATCTTCTCTTTTGATATGGCAATGGCGTCTATGAATACGCCATTTGATTCTAAAATGTCCATTGCCAATTTCAACAGAGTGGCTCCTCCGTCTATGATCCATAAATCGGGCGGAGAATTTTTTGAAAAACTTTGGACTCGTCGCGTGAGCGTCTCTCTCATTTGGGCGTATTCGTCTTTGGCCTCAAGATGATACGTTCTATAACTTTTTTTATCGAATTTTCCATCTTCATACACTATCATAGCCCCAACCGTCGCCACTCCGGACATATGGGAGTTGTCAAAAACCTCAACCCTGTTTGGAACTTTTTGTAAACCTAAAAGCTCTTGCAACTCTTCGAGAATTTCTCTGTTTATGGAGACTTTATCCCTTTTTAAAAGCTCTAAAGCGTTGAGCGTCGCCAACTCTATCAAATGCTTTTTTTTGCCTATCTCCGGAACCTCTATTTGAGCTTTTTTTTCAAAAACTTTGCTGACGTGTTCTCTGATTATTTCAATGTTTTCAAACTTCGCCCCAACCAAAATTGGCGCGATTATAGGTGGCTTTTCACTTGCGTAAAAATCTAGTAAGACTCTGCTATAAAGCTCGTCATAATCTACGCCCTCATGAAGAGCTATAAAATCATGAGACGAAGAGATGATTTTGCCATGACGCATAAATATTCTCACCACAACCGCTCTTGAACTAGAGTTTTGTATCACGAAAATATCATAGTTTTCATCGCTAGCGAAGTCTATATCGCTTTTTATTTCTGAACGACTTATTCGCTCGCGCCTGTCTCTAATCTCTCCCGCCTCTTCATAGCGCAACTCTTCGGCGTAAAAACTCATCTTTTCTTGAAGTTTATTGAGTAGCGCTTTTTTATTTTGTATGAGAGTCGTCGCCAAATCAAGCTCTATTTTGTATCTCTCTTTTGTTATTGGCAACTCGCATGGACCAAGGCATTTGTCTATCTGATAGTATAAACAAAGTTTTTTTGACTTGAGACAGGCCTTTTTTTGGACAAGTTTGCATATCTCGTACACCGAATCTAAAATATCTCTAGCTCCAACGGAGTAAGGGCCAAAATAAGTTATCTCTTTGCTTTTAATTATTTTTCTCGTTATGTCAAACCTTGGATACTCCGATGAGTTGTCAACGTAGATGTAAGGGTACGTTTTGTCATCGCGAAGAAGGATATTGTACTTTGGGTTCAACTGCTTTATCAGAGAATTCTCTAAAATAAGCGCGTCATGTTCGCTATTTACTACAATATAGCGCATGGAAACCGTTTGATTTATCATTTTGGATATTCTAAGACTCAGTTGAGACGAAGCGTGGAGTTCTGGAGTAAATTGCCAGTAACTTTTGACGCGATTACTGAGGTTTTTAGCTTTTCCTATGTAAAGGAGATGCCCATTTTTGTCAAAGTATTGGTAAATTCCCGCCGAAATCGGGAGCTGTTTTATTGTTTCTTCAAGCGTCATGGTTAATCTTTTCTTTTATGATGTTTCGTATGTTTCGGACAAGCTGATTTAATTTTTCATCTTTTATGTTTATCTCAAAATTTCCAGTTGAGCGTTCGGGATACAGTACGGGTTCTTTTGGCTTTAAAACAAAAACTTTATTGGGAGTATGCGTCACAAAAGCTTTAATGTCCTCTATCAAAACGTCTGTACACTCCTCCGGCGTATAAAAATTTAACGCGCTTTTAATGCTTTGTATATTATTATCAAACTCTTGTTTGGCTCCGGGGTGATTTAAAACAAAAAATAGTGTATTATTCTTCATGTATGAAAACTTTATCATCCTTTGAAGAGGCGGAGTGAAGATGGATTTGATTCTATCAATGCACTTATAACGAGATAGTTTAGAAAATTGGGGTTTATTTTGAATATTTTTAATAATTTGATTGGCGTTTTTCATGCGATAATTATAGCAAGTTTAGCGTTAAGTATAAGTGGCTGTGGGTATAAAGGGGCGCCTTATTATCAAGAAGCGTTACCGGCTAACGATAAAAACGTCAACTTTATACTAGAGAAAAAAAGTTTTGAGAACAATGAAAGTTGCGTAAAACCATGATGAGATACGACGTAATAATAATTGGCGCTGGCGTCGCTGGACTCTACGCGAGCATGAATCTGCCAAAAGACAAAAAGGTTCTCGTTATAAACAAACGCGAGACTTTCAAATGCAACACTTTTTACGCGCAAGGCGGAGTGGCTCTCGCTAGAGACGAAGCCGACATTCCCTCGCACATCAAAGACACTCTAGAAGCCGGTTCTGGACTTTGCGATAAAGAAGCGGTAACTCTTTTGAGTGAAAATTCCAGAGAAGCGATTGACGATTTGATTAACAACGGTTTTGAGTTTGACAGAGGAGAAAATGGAGAGTTGCTTTACACCAAAGAAGCGGCTCACTCCTGTGAAAGAATTCTTCACGCCGGCGGCGACGCCACAGGTAGATACTTGCACTATTTTTTACTCGAACGCAACACGCACGCGATGCTTGGCGACACGCGAGTGGTCGATCTGCTTATAAAAAATGGCGAATGTTACGGAGTGACCGTTTTGGATCATCGCGAGATTAGAAACATATACGCAAAGAACGTCATCATCGCGAGCGGCGGGGTCGGTTCGTTGTACGAGTACCACACGAACGCCCCATGCATTAGCGCCGACATGCAGGGTCTTTGCGTCATGAAGGGGATAAAACTCGATAGAATGGAGATGCTGCAGTTTCATCCGACGGTTTTTGTAAATAGTACGGACGCTCAAAAGATGTTGCTCACCGAAGCGCTTCGCGGCGAGGGCGCCACCATGGAAGATGAAAATGGAAGACGGTTTTTGTTTGACTACGACGAGAGAGGCGAATTGGCCTCTCGCGACGTGGTGAGCAAGTCGATGTTTAGATACAAAAAAAAGACGGGCTTGAAAATCTACTTGTCGTTTTCCAATTTTGATGAAAAATATTTTGAACATAGGTTCCCAAACATATGCAAAACTTTAAGAGAACTTGGATTTAACGTTCCTAGAGTGCGAGTGCCCATCTCTCCGGCGTTTCATTACGCCATTGGGGGAATCAAGACCGATTTAAACGCCAGAGTTCCTGACGTAAAAAACCTTTACGCCATAGGCGAAGTGGCGTCCACCGGAGTTCATGGAGCCAATAGGCTGGCGTCAAACTCTCTTTTAGAGGGTCTCGTCTTTGCGAAAAAAGCGACTCTCGACATCTTGGCTCATGATGGTGAAAAAAAAGAATTTTTGGAGTTTGACGCTCTCAATGACATTATGAGTTGCAAAGAAGACAAAGTTAAAAAGAATCAACTCAGACATGTAATGTGGGAAAATGTATCTATTATAAGAACAAATAATGGATTAAACGACGCTTTGGACACCATTAATGCTCTTTTAAATGAAAAAATTGGTAGACTATTGAAATTTCGTTTGTTAACGGCTAAAGAGATAGTTATCTCAGCATTAAATCGAAAAGAATCCATAGGGGTTCACACAATACAAGAGGAGAGTTAATGGAACATGAAGCAATAAGTCTTGCGACAACTTGGGTTGGATGGTTAAGTTTAGCCGTCTTTGTAGTGGCGTACTATTTTATAGCCGCAGAAGAGAGATATGAAGTAAATAAAGCGAAACCGGCGCTATTTGCGGGTACGTTTATGTTTATGCTCATAGGAATTTATTACGCGCTAAACGGAATGGATCCAGAGCCTATACACGCGGAATTAAAGGTGCTAATTTTAGAGATAGCGGAAATATTTTTCTTCTTGCTAGTCGCCATGACGTACATTGAAACGCTAATAGAACGCGGCGTGTTTGATCTGATGAAATATAAGCTGGTTTCAAAAGGCTACACGTACAAAAAACTATTTTGGTTTACTGGTCTTTTGGCGTTTTTCATCTCGCCAGTCGCGGACAACTTAACAACCGCCCTTATCCTTTCCACCGTTCTTTTTACGATTGACAAAAAAAATCTTTCGTTTCTCGTACCTGGAGCCATCAACATCGTCGTTGCGGCTAACGCGGGTGGCGCTTGGTCTCCATTTGGAGACATAACGACGCTGATGGCTTGGACGGCGAACAAAGGCGATTTTATCGACTTTCTTTACCTTTTCCCGGCGTCCGTGGTTGGATGGGCGGTCACCGCTTATCTGCTTAGCCTCTCCGTTCCTTCCGGGTCTCCCGCGTTTGACGCTTCGACTGAGAAAAAACCAAAGGTTTTAGATGGTGGAATGGGCGTAGTTTATCTAGGCGTTAGTACGATTATCATCGCCGTTTTAGGACATCAATTTTTCCATTTTCCCGCCATGTGGGGCATGATGTTTGGTTTGGCTCTACTTAAATTTTACTCTGTGCATCTTACTAAAAGCGGCGCGCATAGTTTTAACATCTACGTAAATATGCAAAAAGTGGAAAACGACACGCTTCTTTTCTTCTTTGGTATTCTTTCCGCCGTTGGAGCTTTGCACTTTTTAGGTTTCTTACACTACATCCATAGCATGTATGAGTTAGTCGGACCAACCGCGGCGAACGTTGGCGTTGGTTTTATCTCCGCGATTGTGGACAACGTTCCGGTTATGTCCGCTATCTTAAAATCAAGCCCAACCATGGGAGTCGACCAATGGATGCTTGTGACGATGACGGCTGGAATTGGTGGCAGTTTAATTAGTTTTGGTTCCGCCGCGGGAGTTGGCGTTATGGGTAGACTTCATGGCATATACACGTTTGGCTCGCATTTGAAACATTCATGGACCATCTTAGTTGGATACGCAATTTCGATAGCTATTTGGTACGTACAGTTTCAGATTTTAGGTCTTTATTAAAATCTCTTGCATCCGCGCTTTGCGCGGATTGCAATCTTCATTAAGAGTTGGCTAAAATAGCCTTCTCGATTCTTAACATCGTCTCTTCTTTACCTATAACCGACATCACGACGTCAAGTCCGGGACCACTTAGTTTGCCTAAAAGAGCAAGGCGAAGAGGTTGACCAATTTTGCCAAAACCTATCTCCATCTCACTAACGACGCTTTCCATAAGAGCATGATAATCCAGAGGCAGTTTAGGCGCGTCGCTTGCGCTCACTTTAGCGCCAAAAGCGTTTAACACTTCAAAAGCGTCGCCTTTAAAAGCCTTTTTCACCGCTTTTTCATCGTAAGAAGTCGGCGCGCTCGTTACTTCCAAGACAAGAGTCGCCAACTCTTTTAAAGTTTTGGCTCTCTCTTTTAGCGCGTCGAGTAAAATCTCTTTTTTATCATGCGAAGTTAAAAGTATGCCAAAGTCCGTTAAAAGATTGGTCAATTCGTCATTGGAACTATTTTTTATATAGTGTGAATTGAGCCAATCTAATTTTTCGGTATTGTAAATGGAAGCCGATTTGTTAATGTCTTGGGGATTAAAAAGAGTTTTCATCTCATCCATTGAAAATATCTCTTGATCTCCATGACTCCAACCCAAACGCACTAAAAAATTAAGAAGAGCCGCTGGAGTGTAACCCATCTCTTTGTAAGCCATTACGTCGGTCGCCCCGTCGCGTTTAGAGAGTTTTTTGCCTCCGCTGTTGTGAATCATAGGCACATGATAAAAAGAAGGCATGTCAAAACCCAACGCTTCGTAAATTATGATTTGTTTTGGGGTGTTCGATAGATGATCGTCTCCACGAATGACCTCGTTGACGCCCATAAGATAATCGTCAATCGCCACTACGAGGTTGTAAGTCGGACTTCCATCGGCTCGCGCTATGACAAAATCGTCTAAGATGTCTTCAGCTTGAAATTTAACGTCGCCCTTCACTCCGTCTCGAACGATTATCTCTCCACTCATCGGAGCTTTTATGCGAATCACCGGCTCTACGCCTTGAGGCGGAGTTCCCTCAAAATCGCGATAACGACCATCGTACATCGTTCTTTGCTTGTTCGCCATTTGAGTTTCGCGCAACTCGGTTAGCTCTTCTTTGCTCATGTAGCATTTGTAGGCTTTGCCCTCGTCTAAAAGTTGTTTGATATACTTTGCGTAAATATCGTCGCGCTTGCTCTGATAAATGATTTCACCATCAGATTTCAGGCCTAGCCATTCAAACGCGTCCAAAATCGCTTGAGCCGCCTCTTGGGAATTTCGCGCTTTATCGGTGTCTTCTATGCGTAAAAGAAATTTACCACCATTTTTTTTAGCCCAAAGATATGAGAAAAGCGCGGTTCTTAAGCCACCTATATGTAAGTATCCAGTAGGACTTGGAGCAAAACGAGTAACAACCATGACGAAGCCTTTGATTTTAAATATCGAATTTTAGGCAACTGTTGGTTAAAGGCTGGTAAAATGATATACAAAAATTTTAAAACGGATAATTATGCATAAAATATTTTTAACTCTAGTTCTAGCGACTCTTTTAAACGCGCAAGTTTACGACGGCGTGGCGATTGTCGTCAAAGACAAAGCGATTACTTTGATGGATATACGCAAAGAGATGGAGAACTCTAAAGTAAACCTTGAAAAAGCTTCCGACGCTTTAATCCGCCAAAAACTCGAAGAGATTGAAATTGACGATAGGAAAATAAGCGTAGACGCTTCTGAAGTCTATGACGACATCAAAAAAACCGCGGCTAGAAACAATCTCAACATTAGCGAGTTTTACGAAGCGGTTAGAAATTCCAATGGAATGAGTTCAACGGAATTAAAAGAGAAAGTAAAACAAAAGCTTCTGAGCCAAAAGCTTTATTCCGCCATATCTTACTCGGCCATCTCCGAACCAAGCGAAGACGACGTTAGAGAATACTACGAGCTTCACAAAGACGATTACAAACATCCATCAGAGTTTACCGTCATCATTTATCAAGCCAAAGAGCAGTCGAGACTTCAAGAGAAGATAGACAATCCCATGTTTTACTCTCCCGACATTCATACCGAAGAACAAACTCTTCCTTATGAGCGAATTTCTCCAGAGTTGGCGTCCCTTCTTGAGAGAACCGCTTTAAACAATTTTACGACGATTGTTCCAGATGGTCAAAAAGGTTACATGAGCTTCTATCTCAAAGAGATAAAGTCCGCTAAAGACTCTGGATTGGAGAGCGTTCGAAATCAAATCATAAACTCCATCATGGGCGACAAACGAGAGATTGTTTTGAGCAGTTATTTCGCCAGACTTCGCCAAAGCGCCGATATAAAAACCTTGAGAACGCCACAGTAACTTAAGTCAAAACCTCTAAATGCGATGGCAACTGTCTTGAGTCGTTTCTCTGCGCGTCTCGCCAGCTTTGAGGCGTCTTCCACTTTTTGACCCATTTTGGAAGCAAATCGCCGCTCATTGGACGCGCAACGACGTATCCTTGAGCCAATTGGCATCCCAGTTGAATGAGAATCTTGCCATGCTCAATAGATTCAACGCCTTCTGCGAGCGGCTTGGCGCTAAACGCTTCGGCAAGACCGATGGACGCATCCACAATGCTCAAATCACCTGAGTCATGCAAGATGTCTAAAACAAAACTCTTATCGATTTTCAGCGTGTCGATGCCCAACTTTTTAAGATAAGAAAGGGTTGAATACCCAGTTCCAAAATCATCAAGCGAAACCGTAATGTTTCGCTCATGCAATTTTTCTATAATTTGGCGCACTTCGTCTATTTCATGCAATGAACTAGATTCGAGTATCTCAATGTCGATCTGACGAGGATCGACATTTGGGTGTTTTGCAAGAGTGTCATCAATCAAAGAGAAAAAATTAGGCTGCTTAAACGTGTAAGCGCTTATATTGACGCTAACTTTCGTGGCGAGTCCATCAGTTCGCCATCGGCAAATCTGAGACAACGCTTCGTTAAAAACCCATTGGTCGATTTCATACATTAACGGGCGATTGTCCACGATTGAGAGAAAATCGTCAGGATAGACTACGCCTCGAACTGGATCGTTCCAGCGAATCAACGCTTCGACTCCGATAACTTCACCGCTTTTCATATTGACTTTAGGTTGATAGCAAAGAGTAAATTCGTTATTGTTTAGGGCGTTTTTGATTGCCAAGGCGCTTTCGCCAATCTCATTGGAGATATTTAAAATTTCATTAAAAACCGCTATCTGATTTTTACCTCGCAATTTGGCTTCGTACATAGCTTGGTCCGCTTGGCGAAGTAGAATGTCCGCGTCAACGCCATACTCTTTTGAATAAAAAGTGACTCCTACGCTGACGGAGACGGTTATAAGGGCGTTGTGAATTTCAATGGGAGATGACGCGGCTTCAAGCAAACGATTTAAAATAGTGAACGTTTCGCTTTTGTCATTCTGATTGTTCAAAATTACAACGAACTCATCACCGCCAAAACGCGCGAGAGTGTCCCCTTCTCGCAGAGCGTTTTGCATTCGTTTGGAGACTTCAATGAGCAAAAGATCCCCTACGTCATGTCCATAAACGTCGTTTACCTGTTTGAAGCCGTCTAAATCGAGATAAGCGAGGGCGATTTTTTGATTGTTGCGATGTGAATTTACCACGCTTTGCTTCATTCGGTCTGAAAACAGCACTCTATTTGGCAATTTTGTCAATGGATCGAAATGGGCGATGCGTTCGAGTTCCTTTTCATGATTCTTAGCGTCGGTTATATCTTTGGCGCTGACCATAATGCGCTTATTGTCCGGCATTAACGAAAAGGCCATCTTCATGGAAACATAGCTGCCATTTTTATTGATGCAAGTTTTTTCAAAAGACTCCAAATAACCCATCTCAAATACGATTTGCAAAGCCGTTCTTACTCGTTCTTGATCTTCAATAATCGATAACGCCAAACAGGAAGTTGCCAAAAGTTCTGAGCGGTTAAATCCGCTCATTGAGAGATAAGCGTCGTTAAAATCCAAAAAATTGCTTTGTAGGTCGAGAATTGCCAGTCCATCGCGTGAAATGTCAAAAATTGTTTTAAATTCTTCGTTTTGTTCTTTGATTAATTCTACCTGCTTCTTCCAGTTCGTGATGTCGTAAATATAGCTATACCACAATACGCTGCCATCAGGTTGTTTTTCGGGTTTGGCTATTCCTTTAATCCACATAATCCCTTTATCTGGATGCGTCACGCGAAACTCATCTTCCCACAACGTCAGATTATCGAAAGAGCTTTGCGTCGTCTTCTTGATATGATCTATATCTTCGGGATGAGTGAGAGCGAAAATTTTTGAAGCGTCCTCTTTCACTTCTTGGGGCATCACGCCGTAAATGTCATAAAGATGTTCCGACGCGTAAGGAAAACACATCCTGCCATCTAAAAATACTTGAAAGTTGTAAATAACCCCGGGAATGTTTTCAGCGAGATTGGTAAGTTTTTTGTTTGTTTCAAGCAACTCGTTTTCAATCTCTTTTTGACGAGTGACGTCATTGAACGTAGCGTATAAATATGGTTTTTCATCCAAAATTATCCTTACTACGTTAACGGAAACATCTTTTATGGAGCCATCTTTTGTTTTGTGTTTGGTTAAAAACTTGTCCCAACCTCTTTCGACTATGTTTGTTTGGCGAACTTTTATCTCATTCTCGTCTTCAATTATTTCAAGATCTTTCGTGGTAATCTTTTTAAATTCCTCTTTTGAGTAGCCATACGTCTCAAGAGATTTTTTGTTGAATTCCAAAAATGTTTGCGTCTCTACGTCTATCAAAACAATGGCGTCCAAAGCCTCCTCAAAGATGGAAAAAAACTTTAGTTGGGTCTTTTTAATCTCTGATTCAACGTTTTTTAGTTTCGTTACGTCTCTAGCGACACCAAAGAGCCCAATCACTTTTCCAGCGGAGTTTTTTATTGGGTATTTTCGATTGTCTACCCAACCTTGCTTGTTGTTTTCATCAAAAAAAGGCTGAATCTCCTCTATGTGGGAAAGATTTCCTTTGTAAATTTCTTTTTCAAGTTCATAATAAATATCCGCATGCTCTTTTGGAAACAGCTCGTAATCCATTTTACCAACTATCTCTTCGCCTTTTTCGTATCCGACAATAATCGCCATACTGTCGCTTGAGGCCGTTAAGACGTGGTGGGCGTCCTTAAAGTAAATAAAATCGTTCGTATTCTCCAACATTGCTTGAAAGTTCATCTCCATGACGCTGAGCTCATCCGATTTTTCACTCAATCCACTCAAACTTCTAACGTCGATTAATTCAACCCTAAAGAGCAAATTCTCAACTATGGCGTCGCTTGAGAGTCGATGAAACTTACCTTTTACTATGATAATCTCTTTATTCTTCTTTAAAATACGAAAAATAAGCTCAAAAGATTCATCAAGCGAGTCGCCAGCGTCAGAGACGCCAAATAGCTCAACGTCATGAGGATGAATGAGTTCGAGCAGATGAATCCTCTTCTTTGAAATCGCTTTATTCATGCCAATGTCGAATATCGCTTCGAAATTTTCTTTTTCTACGTAAAATAAGAGTTGCTGATCATTGTGGTTATGGTAAATTGAAATATGATTTTTTAGAGCTTCCATATTTGCGGAATTTAAAGCGGTTTTTTGGGAGTTTGTCAAAATGCAAACCTTTTGTTTTTAATCTTTTGTTAACGATTGTCGCTTCAAAACAGATTTATCTTTGCCAATTCAAATTTAAAGCGCAAAAATTTTAAAATAATTGTTACTGGCATTGTATCAAAAAAAAGCTATAAACACTGCTCTTTTGCTGCGCGCCATGGTTATTATTTATACAGCGATAGAAGCTATTTCAATAGGCTTTAGCTGTATCATGGACGCTCAACTCGTGGAGCAGAGTCGAGACAAACTACATGACTTAAGTAAAAATTGGGACAGCTTATCAATTATTTAGCCACTGAACTTCTCAAAAAAAGCGTCAGCGAAATGAAATCAAAAGCTCAAGTATGCGAATATTGATGAAAACAACAAAGTCGCAAAATACGTAGAAACGTATAAATACCATGATTTTTTGCCACAACGTAAACAAAGTCTTGTTTATTCATGCAAGGTGACGCAGCATGATGATTTTGAGGAAAAAGTCCTTGGCGTTTTAAACAAAGACAGCGTAGTGTTTGTTATAGACGCGCAAAAATTCATTCAAGAAAAAAATAGTGAGAAATACGAAGAGATAGTGATACTTAAGTTTGGTGGCAAAGGTCGATACATAGGAATTTTGGTAAATTCATTAAGCGACATTCCTGAGATACAAATAGAGGACATAAGACCTCTCGATGAATATAGGAAGTTGCAAGGGTCAAACTTCAAATAACGCTATATTTTGTAGCGCCATTTTAGATTTGCGAGAAAAGAGTTTTGGCAGTTTTCTCTACTTAAATTATCACTGTTTGAAGCGTTAAAACTTATAGCCTAAACTCACGTTCGCCGTCGTTAGCGCATAGTCTAACATGAGGTAGCTGAGATTGTATCGTCTATAACTTGCTTCCACCATAAAACGTTCTGTAAGAGAGTACTCTAAACCAGCGCCGTAGCTCATTCCAGCTGACATCGCAGTCGTTCTGTTGGAGCCCGCGCCGCTAGAACCTAGAGACTGAAACCCATAACCAATCGAGCCGTAGAACACGGTGTCTTTAAACGCTTCATACCCTAGATTGTAGTAAATGTTACCGATGTTTCCCGAGTCGCTTGAAGAGCTTGCGCCACTACCCAACAACGAGTACCCTACCCCAATCGTCTGTTTCATCGTTTCACCAAACTTAAGCCCATAATCAAAACTCGCGCCACTCTTAGACTCGCCATCAACGTCCGCCATCGTATAACCCACGCTAAAAAATGAACTCGCCGCGAATGAAGAACTACTCAAAACCCCAACCGTCGCAACTATGCTTAAAAACTTATTTTTCATAAACTATCCTTTTATTTTGGACAATGTATCTTGTCCGTTGGCGAAAGTTTACACACCACAAACGAAGCCCTCATTTCGTTACTAAAAAAATGTTGTTTTTTTGCAGATAAATCAATGCCGAGGTTTCAATCCCCTAATAATCGGGTCATATTGTAATA
>ERZ890953.497-NODE-497-length-22613-cov-7.486701_pt1 | contig 22613 bp, 20 predicted proteins | sample MGYA00521264_ERZ890953 | MGnify/ENA primary metagenome ERZ890953 (study PRJEB32303, sample SAMEA104408629) | aquatic metagenome | biome: Brackish water; feature: Chemocline; material: water | place: Baltic Sea | collected 2014-10-26T21:54:00 | depth 200 m ...
GGGAACGATGAGTCGAAATGGGAACGATGAGTCGAAATGGGAACGATGAGTCGAAATGGGAACGATGAGTCGAATTGGGGGAAGCTAGAGGCGCTCGACGATCATGCTGACGGACTCACCGCCGCCCAGGCAGAGGCTGGCCATGCCGTAGCGGCCGTCGTTCTGACCCAGGGCATGCAGCAGGGTGACCATCAGGCGGGCCCCCGAGGCGCCGATGGGGTGGCCGATGGCCACGGCGCCGCCGTTGACGTTGACCTTGGCCGCGTCGATGCCCAGGGTGCGCAGGATGGCCACGGAGCTGACCGCGAAGGCCTCGTTGATCTCGTGGAGGTCGATGTCGTCTTCACCGAGGCCGGCCTTGGCCAGCACCTTGGGGATGGACTGGATGGGGGCCACCAGGACGTCCTCGAGGGGCACGCCCGCGGCGCCCTGGGCCACCACGCGGGCCATGGGAGTCAAGCCGTGGGCCAGGGCGACCTCCTCGGCCATCAGCAGCACGGCGGCGGCACCGTCGCTGATCTTGGAGGCGTTGCCCGCCGTGACCGTGCCATGGCGGTCGAAGGCCGGACGGAGCTTGGCCAAGGTGTCGAGGGGGGTGGGCTTGGGGGTCTCGTCGGTGTCGAAGAGGGTCACACCCTTGCGGGTCTTGATCTCCACCGGGACGATCTCGTCGACGAACTTGCCAGCGGCCTGGGCGGCCAGGGTCTTGACGTAGGACTCGGCGGCGTAGGCGTCCTGGTCCTCGCGGCTGACCTCGAACTTCTTGCCGACCAGCTCCGCGGTCATGCCCATGTGGAAGTCGTTGACCTTGTCCCACAGGCCGTCGAAGACCATGGCGTCGATCACCGGCGCGTTGCCCATGCGGGCGCCGCTGCGTGCCTTGGGCATCAGGTACGGGGCCTGGTTCATGTTCTCCATGCCGCCAGCGGCGATGACGTCGGCGTCACCGCAGGCGATGGCCTGGGCGGCCAGCATGATGGCCTTGAGCCCGGACCCACAGACCTTGTTGACGGTGAAGGCCCCGCCCTCCTGGGGCAGGCCGGCCCTCATCATGGCTTGGCGAGCAGGGTTCTGACCCAAGCCGTGGGGCAGCACGCAGCCCATGATGACCTCGTCCACGATGGCCTTGTCGACGCCGGCACGCGCGACCACGGCCTCGAGGACCACGGCGCCCAGCACATCGGCCGGGGTGGAGGAGAGGGTGCCGGCGAACTCGCCGATGGGGGTGCGGGCGGCGCTGACGATGACGACCTTGCGCATGGGACTTCCTCGGGGCTGGGGGGCGGGCCTGGGGCGGGAAAGACCGGCCTCCTATCGCAGGAAAGGGGGGGTCGCTACGACGGGGATCACAGCCTGGGCGGGTGTCGGGCGCGGGGGGGAACCCGTCCGTGAAGGGTGGGCAGGCAGCGCGGCCGGCGCCAAGCGTGCCCGGCTTGACAGTCCGCCTGGCCCGGTGAATATTGCCGCGTCTGTCCCTCTGGCCACGTTCCCCGAGTCAGCTTCCCACGCATGCCAACGCGCATCGAAGGACTCTGCATCGACATCCTGGGTCTGCTCACCGAAGCAGAGATGGACGCCTTCGCCTTCCAGCGCACTGCGGGCGTGGCCTGTCCCCCGGGGTGCGGGTCCTGCTGCCGGGACGACCACCCCGAGGACTCGGTGCTCTCGGTGCTGCCCGCCGCCCGCTGGGCACTCACCATGGGCATGGAGGAACACATCGAGCGTGCGGCCTCGGAGCAGCCGGACGGACCCTGCCTGTTCTTCGACCTACACGGTCGAGGTCACTGCGCGGTCTACCCCCTCCGGCCGCTGATCTGCCGCCTGTTCGGCTTCGCCGCCGTGCGGGACAAGTACGGCCTGCCCACCTATCGCCCCTGCCGCCGCATGGAGGGGTCCTCGGCCTGGGCGAGCACACCACCGATCTACGCCGATCTCGCCCAGCGCTTGGAGCAGCGCTACCCGCCCCTGGGGAGCCAGCACCTGCCCATCAACCAGGCCGTCTTCCAGGCGGCCCAGTGGCTCTCCCTGCGCCTGCCTCGTCCTCGGCCGGCGACACGCCGTGGACAGGTCAGGGCACCGGGGTCGGGAACCCACCCTCGGGAGGGCTGACCCGCCGCCAGAGGCCGTAGCCACCACCGCTGTCCACGGCCTCCCAGGCGGCGTCCAGGTGCTCGAGCACCGCGTCGTCGTCGGGCACGAGCAAGGCATCGGCGAAGTCCAGGGTGATGGGCCAGGGCCCCTGCCAGCCATAGGGCGCGCCGCCGTCGTTGTAGCACTGCATGGTGGCCCACAGCACCCGCCTGCCCGACAGCGCGGCGATGAGCCGGTAGTCGGTGATCACCCGGGCGTCGCCGGGCACCAGGGCGATGAGCCGGGCCAGCGCCTGGACCTCCACCGAGTCGACGGCCTCGGCGTTGCGCCGCCACAGGCCCTCCTCGAGGCGCCCGCGCTGGCCGTGGAAGGCCAGCACGCAGGACAGGATCATCGCCACCATCACCAGGGCACCCACCTCGCGCCCCCGGCGCTTGCCGAGCCGCTCGAGCACCCAGGCCCAGCCCATCACGCCCCCGGCCGCCAGGAAGGGGATCAGGGCGTGACGCAGGTAGGGGTAGGTGCCGGTGAAGGCATGCCACTCCCGGTGGGTGTCGGTGAGCAGGAACGCCACCTGGGGCAGCAACATGGCCAGCATGGCAGGGCACAGCAGCACAGCGCCGAAGCCGCCTGCCAGCAGCAGGCCGAGGTGCCTCAGGCGGTCATCGGTGAGCTGGGCAGGCACCTCGGGCCCCGCTCCCAGGTCCTGGAAAAAGGTGGTGGGGTTGAAGTGGAAGAAGAAGTTGCCCTTGAACAGCAGCAGGAAGCCCAGCCAGCCCAGGCCGATGCCCAGCAGGATGAGCGCGTCGCTGCGGCGACGCTCGCCAAAGGGCAACACCAGCATCACCACCGCCAGCATGGGCAGCAGGTAGCCGCTCTCTTCCCGCGCGCCGGCCACGATCAGCGCCCCCAGGATCATGCGCCACCGGCAGGGCTTCGCCAGGCCCCACAGCAGCAGCAGGAAGCCGGGGATGAAGAACACCACCGGCCTGAAGTCCGCCAGCGCCGCCGCCTGCACCGGCAGCCAGACCAGGAAGCTCACCGCCGCGGCCAGCCCGAACCAGGCCGAGCCCGTGCGATCCCGCGCCAACCCGGCCAGGGGGATGGCGGCCAGACACACCGCCGCGACGTTGAAGAACAACAGCGTGGACGCCTCGGGCCGCAGCATGAACAGGGGCAGCAAGACCACGAAGATGGGGTGGAAGTGCACCATCTCGAAGAAGCCGGTGGGCTCCAGCAGCAGCGGTGAGGTCCACGCGCGGCCGTGGGCGGCGTTGGACAGGATCTGGGTGAAGAAGGCCAGATCGTGGGCCCACTGCACGTTGTACGAAGCCCAGGCCTGCCACGCACGCTGGCCCAGCGCATAGAGCGCAGCCAGCGCGAGCAGAGTCGGGGCCCAGCGGATCAGCTTGTCGCGCATGGGAAGGGACTATCCGCCCGGGCCTGGGTTGCGCCGCCCCCGACGCGGCGGAGATCGCTGGGCGCTTCGCGCTCGGACTGCAAGATTTCTCGGACCCAGGCGTAGAGGGAAAGCACGGTCCGCGGCTCCCCCCTGGCTCGCTTGCCGGGTCGACCTGGAGGAGCTAGGGTCCACGCGAGTATTTCCACCAAAGACGGCTCGCCGAAAGCACGCGGGCCCCAGCGTTTCCGGAGCGTCAGATGGGTTTCTTCGATCGAATCGGCAATCTTTGGAAGGGCTTCATCAGCCTGTGGGTGTCCGACATGGAGACCCGCAACCCCGAAGCGGTCTACGAGTCCGCCATCGAGGAGCGCATCAAGAAGCACCGCGAGCTCAAGAAAGCCGTCAGCGGCATCGTCTACCTGCGCAACAAGCTCAGCACCGAGCTCGAGTCCAAGGAACGCGAGCTCAAGGAAGTCAACGTCCAGATCCCCATCGCCATCGAAGAGGGCGAGGACGAGGCCGCGCTGGTGCTGATCCAGAAGAAGGACGAGCTCACCGGCCAGATCGATCACCTGCGCATGGAGCTCGAGAAGGTCGCCGGTCAGGCCGAAGACGCCAAGCAGGGCCTCATCGCGTTCCAGGGCGAGATCGCCAAGCTCAAGCGCGAGAAGGAGTCGATGCTGGCCAAGAAGGCCAACGCCGAGGCCCGCATCTCCATCCAGTCCTCCCTCGACGGGCTGTCCACCGACGCCGACATCAAGGCCCTGGACAACGTGCGCGAGCACATCGGCAAGCTCCAGGCCGAGGCCGATGTCGGCTCCGAGGTCGAGAACGACAGCCTCGACGCCAAGCTGGCCCGCATCAAGGCCAAGGCCGGCGACGCCTCCTCCCGCAGCCAGCTGGCCGAGTACAAGAAGCAGATGGCCGCCCGCAAGGCCGCCTCCCAGGCCCAGGCCGCAGGCGCCGCGCCCAAGAAGACCATGTAGCCACGCGGCTCACAGGCCCCGCCGCCCGGCATTCGTGCCCGTCGGCGGGGTTTTGTCGTCGACCGTCCTGCGCCAGCCCGCCGCCCCCACCACGCTGACACGCTTGGTTCCAGGCAACCGCCCACGGTGGCCCCTAAGGGCCGCGCCACGATAACAAGCCGGGTCTTCATCACGCGGGAGCCTCCCTTGCGACGCTTGTGGAGCCGCACGCTGGTATGGTGGGATTCGCTGGCCCCCAACCAGCGCCGTACCGTCAACGCGCTGTCTTTGTGCATCGTGGGCTTCATCGCCCACTACCTGGTGTTCACGGTCTCCCAGCCGTTCTACATCGAGGACGCGGGCATCAGCTTCGCCTATGCCCGCAACCTGATCGAAGGCCACGGCCTGGTGACCTACCCGGGCGGCGAGCGGGTCGAGGGCTACTCGAACCCCACCTGGACCTTCCTGATCGCGTTCTTCCTGCTCTTCAAGATCTCGCCATGGGTCTCCTCGAAGGTGCTCGGCGCGGTCTTCGGAGCCATGGTCCTGCCCCTGGCCTGGGCCATCACCCGCCGCGCCCGGGGGGGCGTGGACGACCTGATCAACCTGGCGCCGTCCTTCCTGCTGGCCGCCTCCACCCAGTTCGTGCTGTGGTGCGGCGCGGGGCTCGAGAACTCCGTCTTCTGCGTGCTGCTGGCGGCGGGGCTCTACCGCACCATCCGGGAGGGCACCGACGGTGGGCGGCCCTGGTCGCCCCTGCTGTGGTTCCTGCTGGCCATCACCCGCCCCGAAGGCGCCATGTACGGCGTCTTGGGCCTGTTCGCCTTCGTGGTCTTCCGCATCCACCGCGCCGTCGCGGGGCAAGAAGGCTCCCTCGGCCGACGCCTCCTGCAGGGCGTGGTGATCCCCACGTTCACCTGGCTGGCCATCTTCGGGCTGCCCCTGGCCCTGTACCACTGGTGGCGATTCAGCTATTTCGGCTGGGAATATCCCGCGACCTACTACGCGAAGCTCGGCTCGGCCAACCGCTTCCGTCCCTTCTCCTGGGACATCCGTGGCTGGAGCTACCTCAAGAAGTACATGACCGGGTACTGGATCGCGTGGGTCATCCCCCTGTTCTTCTTCGCGACCGCAGGCCTCGAGCGCAGGGGCAGACGCTTCCCTTGGCGATCCACCCTGGGCCTGGCGCTGCTGGCCATCCTGGGGCTGGTGCTGCTCTGGGACGGCAAGGGCGGCCCCTTCGACACCTGGGACCTGTGGACCCCGGTGCGTCGCAAGTGGACCATCATCCGCTGCTGGACCATCTACGGCGGCGCCGTCTCCCTTGGCCTGCTCACCCTGGGCCGCAGGGGCTGGCAGGCCCTGTCCATCACCTGGGGCGCCTACTGCGCCGCCATGTTCTTCAACCTGTACGCGGGCGGCGACTGGATGGACGGCTACCGCTGGGCAAGCTTGTGGATCGTCCCTCAGAGCATCCTGCTGGGCCTGGGCCTGGGCGCCCTGGTCGATCGGGTGCCCGGGTTGAGCTGGCGGCCCTTCCAGCTCTCCCCCCGGCTGCGCACCCTGCTGGTGGCGGCCGCGGCCATCGCCATCGCGGCCCCCAACATCAAGGGCAGCGCCGACTTCGTGGCCCGCCCCGAGACCGGCGTGCGCGACGTCAACCGCCGCGTCCTGTACATGACCTGGGTCCAGGAGCGGCTGCACATCGACCACGTCACCCTGCTGGACGTGGACATGGGCGCCCACATGTGGTTCTCGGGCTGGCGCATCATGGACATCGCGGGGCTGGTGGACATCCGCATGGGCCACCACAACTACCAGAAGGAGTTCATCCGGGAGTACGTCTTCCAGGAAGAGAAGCCCGCGTTCATCCACTCCCACGGCGGCTGGTCACGCAAGACCAAGATCAACAACTTCCCTGAGTTCAAGCGGGGTTGGCTCGAGGTCCCCGGCTACCCGGCGGGTCGCAAGGCCTTCCACATGGGCAACTACGTGGCGCGGCGCTACCTGGCCACCGACGCCTACGACGGCCCCCCCAAGGCCGAGGTGCCCTTCACCGGCGGCATCACCCTCACCGCGGCCGCCATCCCCTCCCCCGAGGTCCCCGAGGGCGGCAAGGTCCACCTGCAGACCTGGTGGCAGGCCGCCGATCGCGAGGCTGGCTTCCGGATCCTGGTGGCGCTGGGCGACGGTCAAGGCCACCTCAGCGTGCAAGAGCTGGGCCCCGCCTACGACTTCTTGCCCCTGGACGACTGGCGCAACGAAGAGTGGGTCTACGGCCGCTACGACGTCGTGATCCCCGAGGACTTCCCCCAGGGCAGCTACCAAGTCGCCCTGGTGCTGCTGGACGAGGAGTCCGGCCAGGTGCTCACCCCCTGGCCCGCCGAGCCTGCGCCCGGTCCCAACGACCCGGACTACGACCCCAACGCAGCCGCAGCGCGGCCCCCCGTCCCCGACGAAGCCGCGCAGGCGCCCCTCTACATGCGCGGCGAGCACCTGCTCGCGCACACCGTCCAGGTGGTCCCCCGCAAGCAGGCCCTCGAGCAAGCCACCCGCGACCTCGAGCTGGCGCAGCACATGGCCTCCCGCGGTGACTGCGAGCAGGCCTGGGACGCATGGAGCGACGCCAAGCGCCACGTGATCCGCAACACCCGCTGGCACAACCAGCAGCTCCCCACGGCCAACGCCGCCATGGCGCTCTGCTACGTCGATCGCGCCCGGCACGAGGACGACAGCTTCGACAAGGCCGCCCTGTACGAACAGGCCGCCCTCTACCAGTACGACAACGCCGGTCTGCTGGCTGCGGCGCGCCCCCTGGCCGCCCAGCTGATGGAGCAGGGCGAGGCCTTCCGCCAGGCCAAGGACTGGGAGGCCTGCTACAAGCACTACGACACCGCCGTGCGGGTGGACCCCAGGCAGTCGCTGGCTCGCCGCAGGGCCGAGGAGTGCCGGGACTGGCGCCTGGACATCGAAGGGGTGGATCGCCCCAAGGAAAAGGCCGACACCAAGCTGGTCAAGAAGAAGCCCAAGACCTCCAGGACCAGCAAGAAGTCCATCGACGACGAGGCCGCCGGCGACGATGACATGCCCGATCAGGGCGATGAGGCCGAGCAGGGCGAAGGCGACGATCTGCCCCCCCAGCCGGCGTCTCCCCGGGGCGTCCTGGAGCGCCGCATGCGGGTGGACCTGCCCGACGGTGAGCCCACCGGCCCGGGGCCCATCTCGCCCGACGGTGAGCCCACTGGCCCGCGGCCCATGCTGCCCGGGGGTATGCCGCCCTTGCCCGACAGGCTGCTCCCCCGCGACGGCGAGCCCAGCCCCATCGATCCCCCCCCCGCCCCCGACCCGGGCGTGGAGCCGGAGGGCTAAGAGCCCAGGCCTACCAGCTGATAGCCCATCAGCTTGTAGACCATCCGGGCTGCGGCGAAGTCCGACACCCGGCTGCCCGCCTGAGGCTCGAGCTCCACAACGTCGAAGCCCACGACGTGGCGGGCGGCACACACCGCCCGCAGCAAGGCCAGGCCTTGCCACCAGCCCAGGCCGCCGGGCTCGGGGGTGCCGGTGCCGGGGATCACCGAGGGGTCGAAGCCGTCGAGGTCCACGGTGACGAAGACGGGCCCGGGCGGGAGGGCGTCGATCACCTGGGGGACCCACTCGCTGGCGGGCCGCGGCGCGATGTCCTGGGCCCTGAACACCGCCAAGCCGCGCTGCGCCACCAGCTGCCACTCTTCCATGGAGCCGGACCGGATGCCCACCTGGACCGTCTGGGCGCCGTCGGCGAGCATGCGGTGCATCACCGCGGCGTGGCTGGCCACCGTGCCGTGGTACTCGCTGCGGAGGTCGAGGTGCGCGTCGATCTGCAGCACGGACAGGCCAGGCCAGCGCTCCCGTAGGGCCCGGAAGCAGGCGTAGCTGACGCTGTGCTCACCCCCCAGGCCCACCAAGGTCTTGCCCGCGGCGACCACGGCGCTGGCCTGCGCCTCGAAGGCCTGGATCTGCGCCACCGGCCCGGTGGCCACGACATCGGGGGCGCGCAGGGTGGCGATGCCCGCTTCACAGGCCTCGATCCCGAGCTCCTCGTCGTACCACTCCACCTGATGGGAGGCCGCGATGATGGCCGCCGGGCCGTTGCGCGTGCCCACCCCGTAGGAGCAGGTGGCGTCGTAGGGCATGGGCAGCACGGCGAAGCGGGAGCTGGCCCACTCCCGCCGGTCTTCGGGCACGTCGAGGAAGCCGGGAACCTGGAGCTCGGGCATGGGAGCCTCGCGGCGTCGGGGCCACAGAGAGTTCTAGTTCTTCATGAAGTGCCGGACATCCTCGCCGCGCAGGCGCAGGAAGCCGCACATCTCCTTGAGCCTGGACAGCACCCGATCCCCCACACGATCGCCCAGGGTCTGGGCATGCTCGGGCTGAGCCAGGTTGCCCTGGGACAAGCCCGTGGCCGGCTTGGGCTCGTAGTTGGTGGTGGCCAGGATGGTGCCCAGGGCGTTGTAGCGGTGGGACACCAGCTGGTCGATGATGCCCAGCTCCCAGTCGCTGCCCCGGCCCTTGCCCAGCTCGTCGATGGCCAGCACGGGGACCCGCACCAGGGGCATCAGCGTGGTGGCCTCGCCCGTGCCAGAGTCGTAGCCCGCTTTCAGCAGCGACAGCAGGTGGGAGAACTCCACGAAGCGCGCCTCGACCCCGTGGTCCATGATCAGCACACGGAGCATGGACACCAGCAGGTGGGTCTTGCCGCGCCCCACCCCACCGAAGAGGATGAGCCCACGGTTTTCCTGGCCGGGCTGGTAGTCCCTGACCCAGTCTTGGCACTGGCGATAGCCCATCTGGACGCCCGGGTTTTTGTCGGGCAGGAAGCTCGAGAAGCTCGAGTGGGCATGGCGCGCAGGGATGCCGGCGCGATTGAACAACAGGATGCGGTCTGGGAGCATGCGGCAGCGGCAGCGCCCCACCCGGACCCGGTCGCCCACCTGGACCTGCCGCTGGCCCACGCCACCGCAGAACGGGCACTCGGGCACGCAGTCGCACAGCACCGCGCCGGCCAGGGAGCCGAGGGGCTTGATGACGTAGCCGGCGCCGCTGCAGGAGCCGCAGCCAGGATCACCGCTTGGGACTGTTGAGCTGCTCATGACCCGTGCAGCCTATCCCAGACAGCCACCGCCGACAGCCGCGGAAAACGTTGACGCAGCAGGTCGCGGGCAGCCTCTTCCACCGCTTCGTCCCAGTGGGTGGGGTCCATGGTGTCCTGAAAGTCCGCCAGCTCCTGGGCGGCCTGCTCCTTCAACGCAGGGCGCTCCGCTCGGGCGGCCTCCCAGGCGGCCTCGTGGAAGCGGCGCACGATGCCCATGGCCTGGTCCGCCACCGTGGCAGGGTCCCCTGCCCTGAGCCGCCCGAGGGCCGCCTCGGCCCGTGCCGCGAGGGCATCGAGCGCGGGCGCTTCGGCCGGGATCTCGGCGACCGGGCCCGCCTGTAGCGCCGCGGGAGCATGGGGCAGGCCACGCCTCCACAGCCGTTTCACCTCACCTTTACAGGCCCGAAGCGACAGCCGTGACTTGACCCGGCGCTTTCGCCGTCGCGTCGCCGCCTGCTCGAGGGCCACCGCGATGACAGCGGGCGGGATCCCGCTCTCGAGCCACTCCACGAGCAGCACGCCATCTACACCGGAGAGAAACAGGCCTCCCCCCCTGAGGGCGAACAGGTGCTCCGCCACCGCTCGGGCGGACTCCTGGATGTGCTCGGGGACAGGGATGGGCTCCATGGGGGCTCCGTAGCGCGTCGCCGGTCTTGCTGGAGTGCCGGCAGCGTCCTATTATCCGCTGTCCCCACCCATGCCTGACCCCAGGCGTGGGGTGGTTTCATCGCTCCCCTGTCTCTGCCACGAGCGACGGAGTCCCCATGACCGGCATGCTCACTCTCACCGCCCTGCTCGGCGCCTTCGCCGTCACCACCCCCTCAGCCCTGGCCGACACGGCCTCGGCCACCTTCGTGGCCTTCGCGGATCAGGACGACGACGAAGAGACCAAGGACGAAGATCTCGACTACGGCGGTGATGACATCAACCTCGATGTCTTCAACGACGCCCTCGACGTCCAGGAAGGCGACGAAGAGCTCGAGCGCATGAAGGCCGAAGACGCCCTCGAGGCCGAGGACGCCTCCGAAGAAGCGCTGGACGACCTGGACTTCGGTACCGACCAGGAAGACGAGTTCGACTTCGACGACGAAGAAGAAGCCGTCCCCATCGGCGGCCCCGGCCAGGACACCGCCCGCGCCTACCGCGACTTCAAGGACGGCATCGAGGATCTCGGCCCCGACGAGGAGATCATCCAGTGGGAGCAGTACCTCTCCCAGTACCCCAACTCCCTGTTCAAGGATCACATCCAGCGCCGGGTCGATGAGCTCACCGAGTTCCAGTACTCCGAGCGGGTCCCCGGAGGCCTCGACGACGACTTCGGCGACATCGTCGACGCCGGGCGCCGCGAGATCAAGCTGGCCACCCCGCGCCACTTGGCGTCCATCGACCCCCGCAACAAGATGCGGGCCGGCTTCGAGTGGGGCTACCCCAGCTACCTCAACCTCTTCGCCGATTACGAAGCCCAGATCCAGCGCAAGTGGTCGTGGCACGTGGGCATCATCCACCGCTACACCGGCTGGAACCTCGAAGGCGGCACCAAGTACGCCCTGGTCAAGTCAGCCCGCACCAACTTCATCGTCACGGGCATCTTCGACTTCCACCTCAACACCCTGCCCATCTTCCCGGCCGTGCGGCCCCAGATCGGCGTAGGCAAGCGCTTCATGATCGCCGGCCAGCCCCTGGACCTGCAGGTGGTCGGCGGCATGGACATCGAGCTGCGCCTGTCCGAGCAGATGGACTTCGTCACCGTCGGCGGCCTCAACGCCACCTACATGGCCAGCGACAAGGTCGCGTTCTTCGTAGAGTCCAGCATCGTGGCCAAGGACTTCTTCTGGGACGCCGGCATCAACTCGAGCTTCTTCCGCTTCCCCCTGCTCACCTTCGGCATCACCTTCTGGGCCGGCGAGAAGAACAACATCACCTCGAGCATCGCGGCCAACGCGCCCTACGCCTACAACTACTGGGGTCACCACTTCGGCGGCGTCATGGGCGACTTCAACATGTACCGCGACTAGCGCCTGGACTGGGCGGGGTCAGCCCCGCCCGCTCAGCGCCAGCACCAACCACAGCGCGCAGGCCAACGCGGTCAGCGCGCTGGCTGTGATCAGGGCCCACTGCAGCAGGCTGAGCGCCACCGGCGACGGCCGGCGCTGGGCGGGGTCGGGCAGGGCCGGGAAGGGCTGGTGGGGCTCGCGCTGGTACCAGTAGGTGGTGGCGGCGTAGTCCGAGACCGTGTTGTTGTCGGTGCCGTGCACGAAGTCCAGCGTGATGGCACGCTCGAAGTGGATGGGGTCGTGCTCGAGAAAGCGGTAGGCGCTCACCCGCCCCAGCAGGAAGCTGCGCACGGTGACCCCGTGGGTAGGCGTGTCGAAGGGCCCACCGCGGAAGTACCAGCCCCCCAGGAAGAAGTCCTCGGCGCCGGTGCCCACCACGGATGGCTCGGGCTCGTCGTCGATGCGGAGACACTCCGGCCCCTCGAGCATTCCCAGGCCCAGGCCGCGGGGGAAGACCGCGTGGCGCAGGGGCGGCTTCAGCCACACGCCCCGGCACTGCATGTCCAGCTTCACCCCCACCAAGCGGCCCTGCCCCCGAGCATCGAGGGCGCGGAACGGCTCGCCCTGGACCGTGGGGTTCTGGCGGCGCCACTGGGCGTGGAAGGTCTCGATGGGGCCCTCGGGGAGCTCCTGCTCGTAGTAGCCGATGTGGAAGAAGAGGAAGCGCAGCCGCCGCGAGGCCTGGTTCTCCACCTCGATGCGCGCTCGGCGACGGAAAGGCATCTCGAAGAAGCAGACATAGGCACCGCCTTGGATGGCCAGCCGCCCGCCCGCGAAGGGCACGGGCTTGCCGAAGGAAGCCCCGAAGAAGTCACCCAGGGGGCACTCCACGCTGGGCTGGGCCTCGTCGTCCCAGAAGATCCGCAGCACCGCGTCCCGCAGCACCCCTGGCTGGCTGATGACCGGCGTTGTCATCCAGATGCGCACGATGCGGCCCGGCCCCTCGAGCTCGCACAGGGTCATGGTCTCCCCGGCAGGCACGTCGAGGCGCGCATCCGTGGGGATGGCCAGATCGCGCTTGCGCAGCCCTGCACGACCGAGGCAGTCGACCTGACGGTAGCGGGGGGTGGGAGGCATGGTGGACCGCGCCCTCAGAACACGCGGCCGACGAAGCGCCCCGCCATCACTGCCAACAGGCCCACCGTGGCGCTGCCCACCACGTTGAGCAGGGCCAGCCACCACGAGCCGGCCCGCAGCAGCTCGAGGGTCTCGTGGCCGAAGGTGCTGAAGGTGGTGAAGGCGCCCAGCAGCCCCACCATCAGGAACAGGCGCACATGGGGTGACCAGTCCGGGCGGGCCTCGACCAGGGCGAAGATCACACCGATGAACAGGCACCCCAGCATGTTGGCGGCGAAGGTGCCCACGGGGAAGCTGCCGCCAGCCAGCCGCTGCACCCACGAGGACAGGCCCCAGCGGGCCACGGCACCCACGAAGCCGCCGCAGCCTACCGACAGCGCCTCCCACATCTCAGCGCTCGCAGGAGCCGGCGTCGCTCACCGGCGTGCCCGCACCGCCGAACAAGGCCCCCAGCCGCGACAGGTCGGGCAGCTGCTTGTCGGCGGTGAGGAAGGCGAACAGGCCCGCGGCCTGGAGGTACTTCTTGACGTCCCGCGGGCTGTGGATGGTGCCCAGGTGCCAGCGCATGATCTTGGGGCGCAGGTAGAACTCCCTGTAGAAGCGCCGGTGCAGCTCGACCAGATCGCCGGACTCGAGGCCCCAGGGCACGAAGGTGGGCTCCCAGAAGGAGGTGAGGTCCGTGGAGTCGGAGATGATGCGGCCGTAGGTCTCGCCCTGCTCCGCGAAGATCTCCGACTGGCGGGTCTTGGGCAACACGGTGTTGATCTGCACGGTGATGTCGTGCAGCGGGATGCTCTTGGCGAACTCGATGGACTCGAGGATGGTGTCGCGGTTGTCCACCAGGTGGCCCACGATGAAGAAGGCCTTGGGGCGCAGGCCCACCTCGTGGGCCGAGGTGATTGCGCGCCGGATGAGATCCTTGGTGATGCCCTTGGAGATGAACTCGAGCACCCGGGCCGAGCCGGACTCGATGCCGAAGCGTGTGCGCCAGCAGCCGGCGTCCACCATGCGCTGCAGCAGAGGATGATCCACCACCTCGACCCGGGACGAGCAGGTCCACGAGATGCCGATGCGGCGCCGAATGATCTCGTCGCAGATGGACCAGACTCGCTTCTTGGACACGCAGAACAGGCTGTCCACGAAGGCCAGGTCCTTGGCCCCCAGGTCGCGCACCACATGCTCCATCTCGGCGACGATGCGATCGACGCTGTGGCTGCGGTAGCCCGAGGCGGCCTTCTGGCAGAACACGCAGCGGTGGGGGCAGCCCCGGCTGGTGATCATGGCCACCTTGGGCAGGCCGTGCTCGTCGATGGGGATGGGGCGGTACAGCTCGGGGGGGATGAGATGCCGCGCCGGCATGGGCAGGCTGTCGAGGTCCAACAGCTTCTTGCGCGGTGCGGTGTAGTGGAGCCCGCCGTCGTCGCCGCGGATCACCAGGCCTGGGATGGCCTGCAGCGCCTTCACGCCCCGGTAGTGCTCCACCAGCTCGACCATGGTGTGCTCGCCTTCGTCCAGCACCCCCACGTCGAAGCACGCGTGGGCCATGGCCAGATCAGGCAGCAAGGTGACGTGGTGGCCGCCCAGCACGATGGGGACGCTGGGCAGCTCGCCATCGAGGGCCTCGGCCAGCTCCACGGCGCTCTGGAAACCCACCGTGGTGGACCCCAGGCCCAGCACGTCCGGACGGAAGGCCAGGGCCCGGCGCACGGTGCCCGCGACGTCCAGCCGCTCGGCGGCCGCGTCGATGACGTCCACCACATGGCCCGCCTCGAGCAGGGCCGCCGCGATGTAGAGCAGCCCCAGGGGCGCCGAGTTGAAGAACAGAAACGCGGTGACCGGGCTGGCGTGACCGTTGCGGAGCACCGCGTCGATGGGCGGGTTGATGAGCAGGACGCGCATAGGGGCTCGTGGCGGAGGAGAGGGCTGGGCTGGCTAGGGTTCAGGCACACCCGCGGGCGCGGGATCAGTACACGATGTCGCCGATCTCCTGGCGCAGCTGTTCCTGGCTGGTGCTCTCCATGTTGGTCCACTGGATGACCATGTCGCCATCGAGCAGGTAGGTCTTGACCTGGGTGGCGGAGGACCACTCACCCCGGATCTCGCTGTCGGGGTCGTACAGCACGTCGCTCAGGCCGTAGGTGTTCGCCCAGGCCATGGCGTCTTCCTCCTCGGCGTCCATGCCGGTGGGGTCGAGGTAGAGCATCACGGCGGTCTGGAGGCCAAAGGCCGAGAACTCGTCCTCGAGGGCCGGCAGCCAGCTGCAGATCTCCTGGAAGGTGTAGCTCTGGGCGTAGCCCAGGACGAGCACCACCGGCCTGCCCGCCTGCTGGTACAGGCGCCAGGTGCCGCCGTGGTTGTCGGGCGCCACCAGGTTGTAGGCCACGTCGCCGCGGTCGTAGCCTTCGCCGACATAGGGGGGCGAGGTGTCGATGACCGGTGCCGTGTCGCCGGTCTCGATCAGGCCCGTGTCGTCGAGGGCGGAGTCGGGCGTGCCGGTGTCGTCCCCGCCCGTGTCGTCGGTGCTGGGGATCTTGGAGTCGTCGCGGCTGGTGCCGCCGTTGCCGAAGCCGGGGCCGCCATCGCCGCAGGCGTAGAGCACCATGGCGACGGCCGCGCTCGCAGCCAGCAGTGGGAAGGGAATCCTGGAGAGGAGCTTCATGCGGGGCCTCGGGAATGTGTCCGGGTCTCGAACAATGTAGCATCGCAGCATGAAGCCTGATCCGTATTCCCTGGCACGCCTGGCGCAGGCTCAGCGTCCGCTGGCGCTCAGTGCGCCGGCGGCTGGGCCGAGAGCGGCATCCCCGCCTTCCGCGGCGCGGGTGGACTGAGGCGCGCACAAGGCCGAGGCCCTGACCACCCCCCATGCCTTCGGGCCGACCGTCTGGACCGAAGCCCCAGGCCCGCCGGCTACAGCCAGTCCTCGCAGCCCAGGCCCAGAGGCAGGCCATCGAAGGCGGTGGCTGCGCAGGCGTCGCAGGCGCTGGCGCCGTCGAAGTCCAGGCCCCAGGGAGCATCGCCGTCCAGCAGCAGGCTGCCGCTGGCCGGCTCGACCGCGCAGGCATGCAGATCGATGCTCACCGTGCCCCCCACCGACGTGGGCTCGAGATCGGCGGCGGCCACCACACCCTCGACCGCCAGGTCGTAGTGGACGGGGTAGCCGCTGATGGGGAAGAGGCTGAGGGCCAGATCCACCGTGGCCGGCCCCCGGGCGCAGGGGCGCTCGATGCCGCAGGCGGTGAAGCTGGCGCCGATGCTCACGAGCTCGCCGGCCAGCTCCTGCTCGACGGCCCCGTCGAGGTAGAGCAGGGTGGAGCCGGTGGCATCGACCACCTGGAGGCGCTCACCCGCGACCCACGCGCGCTCGGGGCCGACGAAGCGCTCGAGGCTGCCGAAGACCATGGCGCCATCGGCCAGGGCGCAGCCGCCCTGCCAGCGCTCGAGGCCGTCGGGGCCCACGCTGACCACAGGGCAGTCGGCATCGCCGGGCAGCCACAGCGCGGGATCATCGAGCAGGGCCAGGGCCTGGTGGGGCAGGGCCAGCTCGAAGGCCTGGGCGGCCGGCGCCAGATCGACGGGCTCGAGCGCCGGGCCCAGGGACCCGGGGACGAACACGCAGCCGCCCAGCAGCGGCAAGATGACGGTGGTGCAGCGCATCGCCCACGTTCTAGACAGATCGCTGGGTACCGTCAACAGCATCGCGCAGAGGTGACAGGAAGGGACGCTCCGCCCTCGACGCGGCACGCCGTGATAGCTCAGCCCGCCCTCGAGCCAGGATCGCACCATGACTCCCGCCGAGCCGGTCTCCGTCTTCCCCAGCTGCCACCGCCCTCTCTTTGTGCTGGCGGCCGTGATGACCTGGGTCCTGGTGTGCTCGGGGGGCGTGGTGTGCATCTTCGACGCCTCAGTGGGCTGCCCGGACTGGCCGGCTTGCCACGGGCGACTGATCCCCCCCTTGCAGCTCAAGCCCCTGATCGAGTGGAGCCATCGCCTCGCCTCCCCCGTCGCCATGCCCGTGATCATCACGGCGGCGGTGGTGGCATGGAGGCGCTACCGGGATCGGCCCTGGGTGGTGTGGACCGTGCTGGGGGCCATCGCCGCCATCATCAACGTGGTGTTGTACGGTGCCGCCGGGGTGTTCTGGGGGCTGAACCGCGGCTGGGCCGCCGCCGACCTGGGCACCGCCCTGCTGGCTCTGGCCCTGATGGTGGTGGCCGCAGTGGTGGTCTCGGCGACGGTAGCTGCGCCGGATCGGGCGCACCGGCTCAGCCTGGAGCGCCCCTTCACCAAGCTCGCGCTGGGCAGCACCGCGGCCGTCTACGCCGTGCTGGTCAGCGGCGTGCTGGTGGCGCGGGACCACTCCGTGGTGCGCTGCCTGGGCTGGCCAGACCTGCTGTCCTTCGGGGCCCCCGCCGATGGCTTCGACCAGCTCCAGCTGGCTCGCCTGGTCCTGGCGCTGCTGGCGACGGGCCTGGTGCTGGCCACCGCGCTCCAGGCCTGGCGCACCCAGTCCGCACGCCCCAAGCTGCGTCGGCACGCCGCCATCGCCGCGGCGCTGCTGCTGGCCGCCTGCGTCACCAGCATGCTCACGCCCTCCCCCGACCCGGGCTTCGTGGCGCCCCTGATCACCATGATCTGCGCCGGCTCCCTGTGGGCCTCCATGGTGGCCATCTGGGTGCGCTCGGCGCTGCGATAGCAGCAGTCGGGGCGATCACTCTCCCAGACGCTCAGCCCGGTAGCGCCTGAACGCGACGATGGGCATGTCACCCGGGATCAGCTTCTCCCCCATCTTCAGGTGCGTCCGCCGGGGCTGCTGAGTGAGCACCACCGCCTTGTCCTCGCGCAGGATGCGGAGGTTGAAGATGTTGGCCACCCAGTTGACCAACCCGGCGATCAGCGGCACGGTCACGAAGCGCTGGTAGACCCGCAGGTAGATGCGGGTGTTGTCGGCGTCCACCGGCACGAACGCCAACATGACCCGGAACTTGGGCCCCAGCTTGTTCTGCCAGACGTTGCCGAAGCGGAACTCGAGCTCGACCCCCGCGTCCTCCTGGCCGATCTGGTCGGGACGTTTGGCCACGACCTGGCCGTCATCCTGGACATTCTGGACCCAGAAGCGGATGGAGACACCCTGCTGGCGGACCAGGGGGCCGTGGACCACCGTGCCCACGCCCCGGCCGATGGAGCGGCGATGCACGAAGGGCAGGTGGACGACATCCAGCTGGTTCTCCATGGCCCGAGTGTAGTGGATCGGCCAGTCATCCACCGCGCTTCCCCAGCTCCAGCCAGGCTCGGCGAGGTCTTCGAAGAACGGCAGCGGCGGCAGCTCTTCGCGGTCCTCACCGAACCAGAGCCAGATGAAGCCGTGCGCCTCGCGCACCGGCCAGGCCTCGACCCGGTACTGATCGCCCACCGGCGCCGCGCGCCCGTTGGCCGGGATCAGGCTGACCCGCCCGTCGCCCTGGTGAACGAAGCCGTGGAAGGGGCAGGCCAAGCCGCCGCCCCGAAGCTCGCCTGCCGCCAGGGACGCGCCCCGGTGGCAGCAGCAGTCGTGCACGCAGCGAACAACCCCGTCGGGACCACGCCAGAACACCATGCGGCGATCCAGCCGCGTCACGCCTACCGGGCGGCCAGCGGGCACTTCACGGGACTCGAGCAACGCATACCAGTGATCGCGGAGCATAGGATTCTCCAGGTGACCCGAGCGGGCCTCAGGGCATCAGCGCGAGGAATACCACCGCGGCGGCGGGCAGGCCCATGCTGCGCCGCCAGATGAGCAGGAGCATCAGGGCGCGGAGCACGAAGGTGACGGAGATCCCCAGCGGAACGCCGATCCAGCGCCACCGCCCGGTGCGGTGGGCGCGGCCGAGCAGCAGGAGTGAGCCCGCGGTGAGCACCACCTGGAGCAGCTCGTAGAGGAGCAAGCTCAGGGCGAGATCCCCCCAGCGTCGGGTCTGGCCAAGCGGGATGAACATGCCCATGGTGTACAGCATGAACAGCCCGTGCACCGTGAACACGGCGATGCACGCGCCGATCACGTTCAGCTTCTTGCGCCGGGGGAAGCGGCGGCTGAGGCGAAGGGCCACCGGATAATAGAACATGGACACCAGCATCTGCCGGAAGTGGATGTTCCAGCGCCGCCAGAAGTCGGCGTAGTCGGTGGAGGCCAACGGATTGGCGTAGTTGTCGTCGATGGCGAAGCCCAACAGCCTGGCCGCACCCACGCTGATCTGCTCGTGGGAGTACCGAAACAGGTAGAACGCCAGGTAGTTGAGCCCGAGCACCATCGCGAGCTCGGCCCAGGGCATGTGGACCGCCGCGTGCGCCAGGGGCGCGTCCATGGGGACGTGGATGAACCGCCCCGCCAGCAGGCCCAAGGCCGCCAGGTGGAGCAGGGCGAAGAGGACGGTCCTCGAGCCGCTCCAGAGCGCCTTGGCATCCACAGGCCGGTAACGATCATGCAGGTGGGTGTAGGCCACGACGGGCGCCCGCCCCAGCAGGAAAGGCAGCGAGATGAAGCTGACCAGGAAGTCCACCAGGCTGGGCCGTCGGATGCGTCCGTGGTGCAGCTCGTAGGCAAAGTAGATGGCCCGCTTGAAGAAGACCATGAGCAGGACGAGCTGACCTGGCCAGCCCTGGGAGCGGATCAGGGCGCGCTCGATGGGGACGCCGCTGAAGCAGAAGGGCAGGAAGACGAAGGCCAACAGAGCGGCGGCGGCCAGCACGCGCGGCCGGCCAGGCGGCAGCCACCGGCTGATGACGAACAGCGCCAGGGTGACGCCGAGCACCACCAGCGCGATCACGGGGTCCAGGAACAGCCAGCCGAAGGCCAGGCTCGCCACCAGCAACAGCGGCTTGCGATACCGCACGGGCGCGGCCCAGGTCAGGCCCGCGGTCACGATGGTGAAGGCCAGGTAGGCGAACAAGATCCACGGCGTGATGCTCAGCGCGGTGAGCACATCGGGGCGCAGCAGCCTGCCGATCTCCGGCACGGCTAAGCCTCCTGCCCGTTCAGCATGGCGCGCAGCTGGTCCTTGCACACCTTGTGGGTCGCCCCCCGGGGCAGATCGTCGATGAGCAGGAACTCCACGGGGATCTTGTGGGGAGCCAGCCGCCCCCGGCAGTGGGCGCGCAGGGCGGCGCTGTCCACCGGGCCGCACAGCACCACGAAGGCCACGGGCGCCTCGCCATGGGTGTCGGACGCCCGCTCCACCGTGGCCGCTTGGCTCACGCAGGGGTGCTCCACCAGGACCTCGTCCACCTCCTCGGGGTAGACCGAGAAGCCTCCGTGGTTGATGACGTCCCGTCGACGACCCGCCAGGAAGAGCCGGCCCTCAGGGTCCAGCCGGCCCAGATCGCCTGTGCGCAGCCACTCGCCATCGAAGGCCCGGCGCGTGGCCTCGGGGTTGCGGAAGTAGCCGGTCATCACCGTGGGGCCGCGCACCTGGATCTCCCCCACCTGGTCCGGGGGCGCCAGCACGCGCAGGGCGCCGGGCTCGGGACGGCCCACGGAGCCCGGCGCGCGCAGCTGTGGATCGGGCTCTCCGTAGGAACACCACGCCGCGGTCTCGGTCAGGCCGTAGGAGTTGCCCACAGGGCAGCCGAAGCGGCCCTCGAAGCTGGCCTGCAGGGATGGTGGCAGAGACGCAGAGGCGCACAGGCCGAAGCGCAGGGGGCTGGACGCCACGGGCGAGCGGGGCGGACAGAGGGCCACGAGCAAGCGCAGGACAGGGGGCACGCTGCTGAAGACCGTGACCCCGTGGCCATCGATGGCGGACCAGAAGCGCGAAGCCGCGAAGGCGTCGAAGGGCCCATCCAGCACCACGGTCCCTCCGGCCAGCAGGGGGGCCAGGCAGGTGACCACCAGGCCGTGGCCGTGGAACAGGGGCAGCACGCTCAGGAAGCGGGTGGAAGCCCCCAGGCCGTAGCGCTGCGCCACGCGGGCGGCGTTGGCGAGCAGCGCGCGGTGGCTCAGCTCCACCCCCTTGGGGTCACCCGTGGACCCCGAGGTGTAGAGGATGGCCGCGGCGCCGGCACCACCGGGCAGGCGCGGGAGGGGGGAGCCCGGCTGGACCCCGGTAGAGCCTGGCTGCTCGGCCGCTGCGCTCACGGCCAGCGCCGCCCCTGCATGCTCGGTGAAGAAGTGTCGCTCGCGGCTGGACAGATCCGGGCTCAGGGGCACCACCACCGCGCCGCGGAGCCACCCCGCCAGCAGCCAGGCCACGGTGCGAGACCGGCCGGAGGCCTCCACCAGCAGCCGCTGGCCAGGCTGCAGGCCCGCCGCGGCGAGTCGATCCGCCAGCCCGTTGGCCAGCTGCATCAGCTCGCCGTAGCGCAAGGTCGCGCCCCCCCGCGCCTCGATGAGCGCCGCCTGGTCCGGCCGCTCCGAGGCGACCAGGGAGAGCTGGCGGGCCAGCCCCATCAGCTCTGGGGGCCTTGCTTGGACGCCACGAAGCGGACCAGCGCATCGACGTTGCGGAAGTTCTCCTCGGTGATCTCGTGGGCCTGGACCTCGAAGGCGAAGGCCTGGTCCAGGTGCGCCACCAGCGAGATGATGGCCAGCGAGTCGATCACACCGCGAGGCCCGAACAGGGAGGTGTCGTCCAGCAGCTGCCCGCCCGGCAGATCCGGGGCCAGCTCGCGCAGGATGTAGGCTCGGATGATCTCCCGCACGTCGCTCATCGGGACCTCGCTCCCAGCCGGCCGCCCCTCGGGCGAGACGGGCAGGCGCGGCGCCACAGGACCGGGGCGAACATAGCGCGGCCTCCCCGGCGTGGCCGCTTGCAGCACGCCACGCCGCTGTCTATGCTTCCAACCGTCCTGCCACGAGGTGGTGAGCGTGCCTGAGACCCTGCCCCCACCGTTCCCCCGCCGCCTGCGCGCCCTGATCTTCCCCGCCCTCGCGGGGCTCTCGGTGGCGGTCGCAGCCCTGATGGGCGCCTGCTCGCCCTCCCCTCCTGCGGCGCCCCCGGCGGCACCATCCGCCCACCAGCCCGCCGCAGCGGCCGCAGCCAGCCCCGCCAGGATCGTGCCCACCGCCAACCCCAACAGCGTGGCACCGAACGACCGCGGCGCTGCGGCCAACACCGCCGACGCCATGCAGGCCATCCGTGCCCTGAGCGGCGATCCCCAGGCCCTGCTCGAGGCCTACCGCCAGGGCGCGTCCCGCGCGACCACCCTGGACCTCACCCCCTTCGGCATCACCCCGGCCAGCGTCATCGCCGACATCGGAAGCGGCACCGGCGCCCTGCCCGTGCGCCTGCTGGTGGAGGGCACACCCTTCGCCCGGCTCTATGCCGTCGAGACCGACGCCAGCTCCCTGGACGTCCTGGGCGCCGCCCTCGAGGTCCTGCCAGACAGCGAGCGGGTGGAGCGAGTCCACTCCCGGCTCGATGACGCCTCCCTGCCCCCCGCCTCGGTAGACCGCGTGATCGTCATCGACACCGGCGTCGGCTGCCTCCCCACGGCGGACTCCGGCGTCGCGCTGCCGCCCATGAGGGTCCAGGCCGGCGAGCGTATGCTCGCTTCGATCCGCAGCGCGGTGACGCCCGACGCCCAGGTGCACGTGCTTCGCCCCTGGAACGCGCTGCCCGTGCCGCCGCGGCGCTGCCCCAAGGAGTGGGTGGTCCACGCCTTCGACCAGGCGGGCTTCCGCCTGCTGGACGACCACCCCCAGACGCCCCCCGAGGGGGCCGACACCCGGCATCAGGCCTTCCACCTGGTCTTCGCCCCCGCAGGCTGACGCAACGACGGGCCGCACGGCCCGTGTACAGGGGCCACGACCCAGCATTCGGCCAATTGCCAAGAACTCGGCCTCGAACGCAGGGTTGTTCTTCCGGGGCACGAACGTGCTCCGGCGCGCCACCAGGGCGCGGGGGCTCGGAGGTCCGGTGGAC
>ERZ890953.498-NODE-498-length-22607-cov-7.695371_pt1 | contig 22607 bp, 17 predicted proteins | sample MGYA00521264_ERZ890953 | MGnify/ENA primary metagenome ERZ890953 (study PRJEB32303, sample SAMEA104408629) | aquatic metagenome | biome: Brackish water; feature: Chemocline; material: water | place: Baltic Sea | collected 2014-10-26T21:54:00 | depth 200 m ...
GCCCCAGCCGTCGCCGTCGCTGTCGGCCCAGAAGTCCAGCAGCACGCCCTGGTCGATCTCGCCGTCGCAGTCGTCGTCCACCCCGTTGCACGCCTCTGTGGCCCCGGGGAAGACCGCGGCATCGTCGTCGTCGCAGTCGTCGCCGTTGTCGGCCATGCCGGCCCCCAGCGCGCAGGTCTGAGTGGGCTGGTCCGCGTCGCCCCAGCCGTCACCGTCCAGGTCCTCCCAGAGCTCCAGCAGCACGCCCTCGTCGGTGTCGCCGTCGCAGTCGTCGTCGCGACCGTTGCACAGCTCGTCGGCCCCTGGGAACACCGCCGGATCGTCGTCGTCGCAGTCCTGCCGTGCCGGGTGGCCGTCGCCGTCGGCGTCCCTCGGGCCGGTGTCCACGGGCGGCGCCGTGTCTTCGGGCGTCCTGCAGGCCAGGACCAGCAGCGACAACAGCAGCGCGGGCAGGGGAGGGGACATGGGGGCGGGATAGCAGGGGTTCAGGACAGAGGCATCATACCCAACCCCGTGGAGGCAGCCGTGATCGAAGCCCAGCTGATGGCCCACATCCTCGACAGCCTGGCCCACCCCTACGTGTTCTGCGACACCCAGCACGTCATCCGGTACATGAACCGCCCAGCCCTTGCCCACTACGGCAAGCGGGGGGGCACGGCGCTGCTGGGCACCGACGTGCTGGACTGCCACAACGCCGCCTCCAGGGTGCAGATGCTGGAGATCTTCGGGCGCATGGAGACCGATGGCCTGGACGAGGAGCTGATCACCGACAGCGCTCGCTGGCGCATCTACATGCGCGCAGTGCGCGACGGCGAGGGCGGGTTGCTGGGCTACTACGAGCGCTACGAGCCGCCGCGTGGCGCATAGCGACGGTGCTGGACCAGGAACGTCTCTCCGCTGCCGGATCGCCCCGGATGGTCCGCACAGCCCCACCAGGATCGTCCGTCAGCCGCCGGATACGTCCCTCGGCCCATGACTCGGCCCTGGTGATCCCCCCCACACCCACACCGACTGCCGCGCTTTGCCCTTGGAGGGGATAGCGACCTGCGCTAGAAGTGTCCTCCTAGCCCAGGTCCCTCTACACATGTCCGAAGACCGCGCCAGCCTGCAGCGCCTGATCGCCGCCCTGACCCGCAGGGAGCGGTGGCTGCTGGTCCTGCGGGCGCTGCTGCAGGTCCTGGCCGCGGCGGGGCTGGTGGTGCTGGCCGCGGTGGGGTTGGCCTCGGTGCGGCTGCCCAGGGAGCTGGCGCTGGGGCTCTGGCTGGTCATCGCGCTGCTGCTGCCCATGGCGGCGTTGCTGCTGCCTGCGCTGCGCCGCTGGCGTCGCGCTGGGGACTCCGGGCACCAGGCGCGCCTGGCCGAAGCCCTGCGCCCCGGCCTGCGCGGCAGGCTGGTCACGCTGGCGGAGCGGCCTGACGGCCCTCAACCCGGGGAGTCCGACGATCTGCTGGAGCTGGCGGCCCGCCGCGCCCGCGGTCTGCTCGACGGCCTGGCCCCCGCAGAGGTCCACCCCGCGCGGCCCCTGCGCCGATTCTGGCTGGCCGCCGGGCTGGTGTTGGTGGCCTGCGGCCTCAGCGCCCTTGGCCCCGTGGGCCCGGCCAGCGCCCTGCGCGTGCTGCTGCGCGGCCGGTCCGCTCAGGCGGCGGTGCAGGCGCAGCTGGACGCTGCCGATGCCGACCTGGCGCTGCTCGGCGACATCGTGCTGCGCTACCGCTACCCCGACTACACGGGGCTCGATCCCCTCGAGGTGCCCAACTCCACCGGCGACGCCCACGGTCCCCCCGGCACCATCGTGGAGCTGCGGGCCCGCACGGCGCAGGCCTGGCTGGCGGGCGATCTGGTGCTCGAGCGCTTCGCCACCGCGACCGTCCCAGCCTCCACCCAGCGCAGCGCTGCTCGCATCGAGGGCGGCCGCGATCTGTTGGCCAGCTTCGAGCTGGCGGCGCCGGGCAGCTGGGCCTTCGCGCTGCAGGGCGTGGACGCCGAGCAGCTCACCCGCACCCACGAGGTGACGCTCGATCTGGACCAGGCCCCCGAGGTGTTGGTGGTCGTATCCGAGGATCTGCTCGAGGTGGCCTGGGACGAGGCGGTGCCCGTGAGCTGGACCGCCCGGGACGACTATGGGCTGGTCCGGGTCGAGGTGGAGACCACCGGCGACGCCCCCCACACCCACGTCCTGCGCACCCCCCTGGACCCCACCAGCCGCATCGAGGGGGCCCACGACTTCACCCCCGCCGATCTCGGCCTGATGCCCGGGAGCGAGGCGCGGCTGCGCGTGGTGGCCTGGGACAACGACGCGGTGACCGGCAGCAAGGCCGGACGCTCCACGGCCTTCCGGGTGCGAGTGTTGGGCCCTCGCGGCCAGAACGCCCGGCGCCGGAGGGTGGTGCAGGAGCTCCGCGACGCCCTGCTGCTGGTCCTGGCCGATCACCTCGAGGACCCCTGGCCGGTGGGCCCGGAGCGCGTGGCCCTGCGCAGCTGGGGAGCCAGCGCTGCCCGGCGCATGGACCCCGTGGAGCAGCTGGTGGAGGACGCCTGGCAGGGCTACGAGCCCGAAGGCTTCGAGGGCACCATCATCGACGCCGTGCGCCGCTCCCAGGCGTCCCTGGTGGGCTTCCTCAACGTCCTGGGGCCCTCGGGCGCCGACGTGCCGCAGCGCGACCTCGACACCCTCGCGGGCTTGCGCGACGAGCTGATCGGGGACGTCGAGCAGGGGGTGCTCACCCTGGACGAGGTGGTCCGACAGATCGCCAAGAGCACGCTGGTCGAGCGGGTCAAGGGGCTCGAAGACGCCGCCGACCGCCTCGAGACCCTGCGGGATGCCGAGCCCCGGCAGGTGCTGTCGCGCCTGGACCGCCTGGGCCGCCAGCTGGAGCAGGTGGAGCGTGCGGCCACCATGCTGGGCGACTCGAGCCTGGCCCACTTCACCCACTACAGGGTCCGCGACGTGGAACACCTGATGGAGGCGGTTCGGCAGGCCCATAGCGCCAGCCGCACCGAGCAAGGCCGGATCTACCAGGACCGCCTGGTGCGGGAGCTGCGCAGCTTCGCGGAGCAGTTCGGCCAGCTGCAGCAGCGCCAGCGGGAGCTGGAGGAGGAGTCCGCCAAGCGGCTCCAGGCCCTGCGCGAGGAGCTGGTGTCCCTGCTGGGTGGGCAGAACGAGCTGCTCACCAAGCTGCTCGAGGCGGTGCAGCAGGCTGGCGACCCCAGCCAGGCCTTGAGCGGGCGCTGGGACAAGCTGGCTGCGCAGGCTGCCGACCTGAGCCAGGTCCTGCTGGGCCTGGGCGAGACCATGATGGCCCACGAAGGCCGCCCCGCCAGCGAGTGGCGCTTGGCGCAGCAGGCGTCCGCCGATGCCCAGCACCTGAGCGAGGCCCTCGCGGCCCGGGACCTTGGGAGGGCTCTCGAGGGTGCCGCCGAGACCGAGTGGGCCCTGCAGCGGCTGGGTGAGACCGTCCAACGGCACGCTGCGCACTCCCAGCTGCTGGACAGGGCCATGCCCGGCCAGGCCGAGGTGGAGCGCTCCCTGGACAGCTCCACCAAGGCGTCGGGCCAGGTGCGCGGCTCCCTCGAGGCCCTGCTGCGTCAGCTGGCCTCGGAGCCGGGCCAGCTCCGGGGCGCCACCGGGGCCCTCACCGCCCGCCAGGATGCGCTGCAGCAGCGCACCGCCGCGGCCGAGGCCGAGGCGCGCGAGCTGATGAGCCAGCTGCCCATGGAGGCCCCCGGGCTGGTCGAGGGGGTGGCCCGCGCCAACCTCGAGATGGCCCTGGCCGAAGAGGCGCTCCCTGTGGGCTACGCCCAGGAGGCCGAGGGCTCCCAGCGCGCCGCCATCGAGGGCTTGGAGGAGGCCATCAAGGCGCTGGACCAGGCCATGCAGAACAGCAAGGACATGTCCCAGATGAGCGAGTGTGAGGACTGCAAGGGGGGCGGTGACTCCAGCGACCAGTCTGGTGACAGCGACAAGAAGGGCGGCAGGCGCCCCAAGGTGCCGCGGATCGAGATCCCCACACCCGAGGAGTTCCGCACCCCCGAAGCCTACCGCAAGGCCCTGCTCGAGGGCATGCAGGGCGACGTCCCGGGTGAGTACGAAGCCCTCAAGAGGCGCTACTATGAAGATCTGGTCCGCCAGTAGGCTCGCCGGTATCGCGGCCCTCGCCTTGCTGGCGGCGGGCGCCCCCACGGCCCTCGGTGCCAGCGTCGAGCAGGTCGTGGACTGCCTGAACGCCGTAGATCTGCCCTGCGCCGAGTCCGCCTTGGCGCGGCTGCGGGCCGAGGACGGAGACAGCCGCCAGGTCTGCGAGCTGGCCGGCCACATCGCCTTCCATCGTGGCGACTACGCCAGCGCCGTCGCAGAGATCGAGCGGGCCGCGGCCAGCGCTCCGGAGCTCGGCGAGGAGTACGCGGGGGTGCTGGCCCACTACCAGGCCACCCTCGACGCCACCGCGGGCATGGTGGAGATCCGGGAGGGCGACGTGATCCTGCGCCACGCGCCCGGCATGGACGCCATCCTGGTGGAGGAAGCCTTCCAGACCCTCGAGGCGGCCCAGCTCACCCTGCGCCAGCAGCTGGGCGTCCTGCCGCCCCAGCCGGTGCTGGTGGAGATCTTCCCCACGGGCAAGCGCTTCGTGGCCGCCTCGGGCCTGCCTCCGGAGAGCGTGAACACCACCGGCGTGGTGGCCATCTCCAAGTGGGCCCGCCTGCTGATGACCAGCCCTCGCGCCGTGGCCCGGGGCTACGGCTGGAAGGACACCTTGGTGCACGAGTACGTCCACCAGGTGGTCTCCCACCTCAGCCACGACCGCACCCCGGTCTGGCTGCAGGAGGGCATCGCCCGCTACCTCGAGGCCTGCTGGCGCCACCAGCTCAACGCCACCCTCGAGCCCTTCTCCCAGGCGGCCCTGGCCAGCGCCCTGGCGGCCGACGACCTGGTGACCTTCGAGGAGATGCACCCCAGCTTCGCCTTCCTGCCCTCGGCCGAGCGCGGGGCTGTGGCCTACGCACAGGTGCAGATCCTTGTGGCCACGGCGGCGGAGCACGGCGGCGCCGGCTCCATCGGGCGCGCCTTGCAGGCCATCGAGAACGGCGCCGAGGCCGACGATGCCCTGGCGCGGGCTGCGGGCTACGACCGCTTCGAGGAGCTGATGGACGAGGCCATCCAGGCCATGCGGAGCCTCGATCTGGTGGAGCGCAAGCTGGCGGCGCTGCCGGTGGCCCTGGACGGCGAGGGCGGAGACTTCGCCGAAGATCCGTTGCTGGCGGAGCATGTGGAGCTGGCCGACCACGCGCGCCTTGGGGATCTGCTGCGCCAGGCCGAGCGCCCGCGGGCCGCTTTGGTGGAGTACGGCAAGGCCATGCCCCCCGACGAGCCACCCAGCCCCCTGCTGACCAACCGCAGCGCCGACTGCCACCTGATGCTGGGCGAGCGGTCCACGGCCCTGGACCTGCTGCGGCAGTCCACCCGTGACTACCCGTCCTTCGCCATGACATGGAAGGGCCTGGGGCAGCTAGAGCAGGCAGATGGCGAGCCGCAGGCGGCCCTGGACGCCTTCTTGGCCTCGGCCGATGTCTACCCCTTCGACAGCGAGGTCCAGGCCTCGCTGGCCGCCCTCTACACCGAGCTGGGCGACCTCGCCTCAGCCTCCCGTCACGCCGGCTTCGAGCGCATCCTGCTCTACGGTGGCGAAGAGCTGGGCGGTGCTGTGCGCTAACCCCCTCCAACCCGTCACGGGTTCGTGGTACCTTCTGCCTGTCATGCGTTTCGGCTTCATCCAGCACTCGATCTTGTACGCCGTTGTCAACGCCGGCTTGTTCGTCCTGAACCTCGCGCCGGTGGGCTTCGATCTGGATCGGCCCGGCGTCCCCCTGTGGTTCGTCTACCCACTCGGGGGTTGGGGCATCCTGCTGCTCGCCCACGGCATCCTCGGCGCCCTGGGCATCCAGCTCCGGAGAGCCGAGGCGCCGGCGCTCGCAGAACCCCCGGCTGCGGCACCCCGTCCCGTCGTCGATCCCTCACAGGCCGGACGTGGGGGTGTCCTGCTGGCCGAGTGCCGTGTGCGCTCCGGCGGGGTCCTGTCGGCCGTGATGGCGCTGGGCCCGGTGCCGGTGGACGTCGACGACCTGCTCCGTGGGGCCCTGGACCAGGCCGAGCACGTCACCGAGCGGCTGACGCCGGTCTACGTCTCCCTGGTGGAACGGCGAGATCCCGCGGCCGAGGCCCAGCGTGATCTCCTCGAGGGGGCGCTCGAGGCCATCCACCTCAGCCTCGAGGTCCTGCGGCTCGAGGCCGTCGTGCTGCAAGGCCAGGCCGTCGACGACCTCTCGGCGTTGGCTGGGCCCCTCGAGCAACTCCGTGAGGCCATCATGGCCGCCGCCGAGGCCCTGGCCTCCCTGGGCTGATCCCGCTCCTGCCCCGCTGTGCCTTGATATGTACAGGGGCTCCCGCTCTCGCTCCAGGCTGTGGGGAGGTGCTCTGTGCTCGGTCTTGTCGCGATCATGTCCCTGATGCTGCTCGCGGGCTGTGAGCCCGAGCTCCCCCCCTCCATCGACGAGGTGGACTGGGCCGCGGCCGCGGGCCCCGCCCAGCTGCGCCTGGACCAGGGGATCATCACCCTGGACGGGCTCCACGTGGGTGAGCTGCGCGAACCCGGGGTGCTGCGTCAGTCCCGGCACCGCAAGCTGCTCAAGGCCCTCAAGCTCCGCTCCGGCCAAGACCCCGACTCCCACGAACCGCCCGAGCAGGCGCTGCTCTCCCGTGGCTGGCCTGTGCGCCTCGAGCTGCAGCCCACCGATGCCTGGGACGACGTCTACCCCATCATCGCCACCGCCGCGTGGGCGGGCTTCGGCCCCTTCGAGCTGGTGGAGCTGCCCCCTGGCCAGCGCAGGGTCGGCCCGCTGGACACCGACACCCGCCAGCCCGTGCCCTGGGCTGGCGAACCCATCCTCGGCGTCCTGCCGGTGCTCGACATCGCCCTCGGCCCCACCCAGCGCTGCGCCTCGCTGCACTTCGATGTGCAGGTGGATGCTGAGCTTCCCACCTCCATGGACGCCCAGCGCCAGCTGCCACAGCTGCTCCGTAGCCTCGGCTCCCAGCCCTTGGTGGCCTGCGGCGTGGTCTACGGTGAGCAGCCCGAGCTGCAGGCCATCTGCCTCCAGGCGCAGCAGCCCCAGCCCGATGCGCCCCCCCAGCCGCCCGCCATCCCCGCGGGCCAGCGCGGCTTGCCAGCCACGGCATTCGAGGGTGGCATCCAGGGCCGCACCATCGTCTCGCCCACCCAGGACACCCCCCTGGCGACTGTGCTGGACCTTGTCCAGGCCTTGTCCTCCGGGGGGACGACCCCGGTGATCGCCCTCACCAAGCCCGGCCCCTCCGAAGACATCCGGTGTCCGGAGGCGAAGGTTCTCACCATCGGTGGTGTTCACCAGGCGGGCGCGCGCTGGCTGGGCGAGCACCACCAGCCCCTCAGATGAGCTTGGAGCAGCCATGACCGACGACCTGGCCCTGTTCGAGGAGATCGCCGCCACCCGCGACCGCTTCATCGCCGAAGTGGGCAAGGTGATCGTGGGGCAGCACGAGCCCATCGAGCTGCTGCTGATCAGCCTGCTGGCAGGCGGGCACTGCCTGTTCGTGGGCGTCCCCGGCCTGGCCAAGACCCTGCTGGTGCGCACCGCGGCTCAGGCCCTGGGGTTGGACTTCGGCCGGGTGCAGTTCACCCCCGATCTGATGCCCGCGGACATCCTGGGCACCGAGGTGCTCGAAGAAGACCGCGCCTCGGGGCGTCGCGCCATGCGCTTCATCCCCGGCCCCATCTTCACCAACCTGCTGCTGGCCGACGAGATCAACCGCACGCCTCCCCGCACCCAGGCCGCGCTGCTCCAGGCCATGCAGGAGCTGGAGGTCACGGTCGCGGGCGCCAGCCGGCCCCTGGACGAGCCCTTCGTGGTGCTCGCCACCCAGAACCCCATCGAGCAAGAGGGCACCTACCCCCTGCCCGAGGCCCAGCTCGACCGCTTCATGTTCTCGGTCGCCGTGGACTATCCCACCGAGGACGAAGAGGTCGAGGTGGTGCAGCGCACCCTGCAGGCGCAGCTGCCCACCATCGCCCCGGTGCTCTCCCGGGAGTCGCTGCTGGCTCAGCGCGCCCTGGTGCGCAAGGTCCCCACCAGCGACGCCGTGCGCCGCTACGCCGTGCAGCTGGCGCGGGCCACCCGGCCCGTCCCCGGTGAGGCCCAGGGCGCCCGCCGCTGGATCCAGTGGGGCGCCGGGCCTCGCGCCAGCCAGAACCTGCTGCTTGGCGCCCGGGTGCGCGCCCTGCTGCGCGGCCACGAGCTGCCCGATGTGCGCGACGTGCGGGCCCTCGCCCCCGCCGTGCTGGGGCACCGCATCGTGCTCAACTTCGAGGCCGAGGCGTCTGGGGTCACCACCGCGGACGTAGTGCGTACGCTGCTCGACGAGGTGCCCGCCCCGTGACCCTCTGGGAGCCCGAGGTCCTCGCTCGCATCCGGCACCTGGCCCTTGTGGCCCGGCATGCCGTCGATGGCGTGCAGTACGGGCACCACCCCAGCCGCGCCCTCGGCTCATCCGTGGAGTTCCAGGACTACAAGGAGTACGCGCCGGGGGATCCCCTCTCCCAGCTGGACTGGCGGGTGGCGGCCCGCTCGGATCGGCTGGTGGTCCGCCGGCATCGGGCCGAGTCCCAGCTGCCTTGCTGGATCGCCCTGGACGCCTCTGGCGACATGGGCACCGGGGTCACCAGCCTGGGCCACGACGCCCCGCGGGCCCCCCTGGACGGCAGCAAGATGGGCTTCGCCCTGTGCATGGCCGCCACCCTGTCCTGGTACCTCACCCTGCAGGGCGAGCCCGTTGGGCTGGCGCTGCTGGGCGGCTCGGGCGCTCCTTGGTCCACGCTCCCGCCCCGCTCAGGGCGCCGCCACCTGGGCCGTGTGCTGGGCGCCCTGGCCAGCGTGCAGCCCGCCGGTCAGGCCGATCTGGGTGGGGGGCTCTCCCACCTGGCCCAGCGCATGGGGCGCTCGTCCATGGTGGTCCTCATCAGCGATCTGATGGAGGAGCCCGAGCGCTGGGGGCCAGCCCTGCGGGCGCTGGGCCAGCGCCGGGGTGAGCTGCGGGTCCTGCACCTGCAGGACCCCGGTGAGCTCGATCTGCGGTATCCCCGCGTAGCCAGGTTCTTCTCTCCGGAGGGGGGCGACTCGGTGCCCCTGGACCCCGCCGAGAGCCGCGAGGAGTTCCGGGCTGTGGTGCAGGACTGGCGCCGTGAGGTGGAGCGGCTGGTGCTCGCCTGGCGTGGCCACTACCTGCCTGTCTCCACCAACCGCCCCCTGTCCGAGCCCCTGCTCCGACTGCTCCGCACGGGCAGCGGGCGAGGGCAAGGGCGCCCGGGAGGCGCCGGGTGAGCGTGGGCTTCCTCGCGGTGGGTTCCCTGGGGCTGCTGGCCCTGCTGGCGGGGCCGGTGCTGGCCCACCTGGCGCGGCAGACCCCTGTGGAGCGCCAGCCCTTCGGCGCCATGATGCTGCTGCAGCGTTTGCTCCGGCGAACCCGTCGCCGCCGTCGCCTGCGGGACCACCTGCTGCTGGCGCTGCGCCTGCTGGCGGTGCTGCTGGTGGTGCTGGCCGTGGCCCGTCCCGAGCTGCGCCTGCCCGACACCCAGCCCCGGGTGGGGGCCTCCGGTCGTATGGTGATCGTGGTGGACAGCAGCCTCTCCATGGGGCTGCGCGAGGGTGTGCCGGGTAGCCCCTCGGGGCCCACCCTGCTGGCCGTGGCCCGCGAGAGCGCTCTGGCCCTGGTGGACGAGCTCCCCGACGGCGTGCGTCTGGGCCTGGTCGCCACCGCGGGTGGGGCCGCCGGCGCCCGCGCCCTCCTGCCGGGCCTGGATACGGACCGCGAGGCCGCGCGCGCGGCCCTGACGCGGCTCGACCTGAGCGCTGAGTCCACCGATCTGGCGGGCGCCCTGCGCCAGGCTCGGGCCCTGCTGGCGGGCGAGGCCGGCGAGGTGGTGGTGTTCACCGACGAGGCGGGGCCCGGTGTGGTGGCGGGTGCTGGCGTGGAGATCGGGCGCCTGGTGGAGCGGGGCGTGCGGGTGGTGCCCCGGGTGATCCGCCACGATCCCGCCAGCAACGTGCTGGTGCGCAGCGTGGTGTACGGCGAGGGGGTGGAGGGCGGCAGCCTGCGGGCCACCATCGCGGGCTTCGGCCCCTGGGAGGGCGAGGTGATGGTCACCGCCGTGCTGCCTGACGCCTCCCGCATCTCCGCCTTCGCGACCATCCCTCCCTGCGAGGGGCCCACCGACGCCGAAGAGGGCGCCTCGGCCGCGGCTTGCGGCGAGGTCGAGGTGGTCTTCACCGTGCCCCCCGAGGTGCCGGGGGGTGTGGGCTGGGTCGAGGTGGACGACGGCGTGCTGGCGGCCGACGACGCCCTGTGGTTCCATCTGCCCAGGGTCGGCGCCAGCCGCGTCCTGGTGGTCGATGGCGATCCCGGTCCCTCGCCCATCCGCTCCGAGATCTACTTCCTCGAGCGCGCACTGGCGCCCTGGGGACGCCTGGGTACGGGCATCACCCCGGATGTCACCGCCCCGGCTGGCATCGGGACCCTGGACCCGGATCAGCACCGGGTGGTCTTCCTGACCAATGTCGGCGACCCTCGACCCCTGGCGGACAGCCTCAGCTCCTTCGTCCGGCAAGGCGGAGGCCTGGTGATCACGGCCGGCGACAACATGGCCATCGAGCGCTACAACGCGGCGCTGGGCAGCCTGCTGCCGGGCGTCCTGCGCAGCCCGCGCAACCTGGTGGACCTCGACGCCTCCGGTGGTGTGTCCCTGGCGCCCCCCCGGGCCTCCGACGACAGCGATCTGATGGCGCCGTTCACCCGGGACGGGCGCACCAGCTTCGCGCGCATCTACCAGCGCCGCCTGCTGGTGCTCGACCTGCTGGACGCCAGCGAGGGTGTCAAGGTGCACCTGTCGCTGGACAACGGCCTGCCCCTGCTGGTGGAGCGGCAGGTGGGCCGCGGACGGGTGCTGCTGCTCTGCGGCAGCGTCGATCTCGCCTGGGGAAACCTGCCTCTGCAGGCGGCGTTCCTGCCCCTGGTGCAGCGCCTGGTGTCCTGGCTGGGAGCCGAGACCGACGGCAGCACCGCGCGCTTCGAGGGCATCGTGGGAGACGCGGTGGAGATCGAGCTCCCATCGGCTGAGCTGGAGCCCACCGTGCTCGACCCCTCCGGCGATGCTGTGCCGGTGCGCCACCTGCCCGGGCGCCTGGTGTTCGTGCCTCGCCAGCCCGGCGCCTACACCCTCAGCCTGCCAGGCTCGCCCCCTCTCGCCTGGGTGGCCGTGAACACGCCCTCTGCCGAGTCGGACGTCCGACGCTACGAGCGGCTGTCACAGATCGAGGCCGCCCTGGCCCCGCAGTTGCTTCAGCGGCGGGTCGGGCTGGGCATCGGCGCCTTCGTGCTGGCCCTGGTGTTCCTGCTGCTCCAGGCAGCCCTGGCGCGATCGGAGGGCAAGCCATGAGCCGCTCGCTTCCCATGTCCTGGTCCCGGCGACGGCTGCTGCTGCGCGCCCTGCAGGCGGCGGGCTTGGCCGCGCTCCCCAGCTCGATGCTGGCCTGGCCTCGCGTGGCCCGGGCCTTGGGCGACGCCACCAAGCTCGATCTGGTGGAGCTCCAGCTGGGCGCCGGCTGCATCAGCCGTCCCAGCGCGTGGCTGCGGCTGCTGTACGAAGTGGAGCAGACCACCAGCGTGGTCACCCTGGCCCGGGCGCCGTCCTTGGGGCCGGACGATCCCGCCCTCTTCGACCACCCCCTGGCGGTGCTGGTGGGGCACGACGCCTTGTCCGATCTGGACGATCTGGCGGTCGCACAGCTGGGTCGCTACCTCCAGTACGGCGGCTTCCTGTTCATCGACGACACCTCGGGCGTGGAGGACAGCGCCTTCGACAGCTCAGTGCGGCAGCTCTGCGCGCGCCTCTTCCCCACCCGCCCCCTGGCCCCGCTGCCCTCGGATCACAGCCTGTACCGAGCCTTCTTCCTGATCCAGCAGCCCGTGGGCAGGCTGGCCATGATGCCCTGGCTCGAGGGCATCGACCTGGGCGAGGTCACCCCGGTGATCTACTGCCGCAACGACCTGAGCGGCGCCCTCGCCCGTGGCGCCGACGGCCGCAACGCGTTCCCCGTGGTCCCCGGCGGTGAGCTGCAGCGGCGCGAGGCCGTCAAGCTTGGCATCAACCTGGTGCTGTACGCCCTGACCTCCAACTACAAGCACGACCTCACCCATGTGCGGCAGCTGGTGGACGACGGGAGGATCGAAGAGTGACGGTCCTCTCCTGGTTGGTGGGCGGCTGGCAGCCGGATGGCGGCCAGCTCGAGCTGGGCGCCGGCGCGCTGGAGCTGGGCTTGGCTGCGGCGGGCGGCGTGCTGCTGCTGCTGCTCAGCTGGTTCACGGCCCGCGGCGCGCGCACGCGAGCCTTGCAGGCGGCGCTGCTGCTGCCGGTGGTCGCGGCGCTGGTCTGGGCCTTCGCCCGGCCCAGCTGGGTCCAGCGGGGCGGCACCTGGGAAGAGGGCCGCTTCGTGGTGTTGGTGGACGACAGCGGCTCCATGGCCGTGCGCGAGGGCGACAGCTTGCGGGCCGACGTCGTGCCCGGGATCCTCGCGGAGCTGGACCGGCCCAACGTGGAGCACTTCCGCTTCGGCAGCAGCCTGGTGCCGGGCGAGGCCCTGGGCTTCGATGCGCCCGACACCGATCTCGGGCTGGCGCTGCGGGCCTTGTCCGAGCGCTACGCCGGCGAGCGCCTCGCCGGCCTGGTGGTGATCACCGACGGCCTGGATCGGGGAGCCTGGCGCAAGGCCTGGTTGGCGGGCGAGAGCCTCGATCTGCCGGAGCTCCCCGGCCCCCTCACCCTCTACGGGGTGGGCAGCGGCGCAGCCCTGGTGGACCTCAGCGTGGCGTCGGTCGCCAGCGGCGGCTTCGCCTTCATCCGCACCCCCTTCGAGCTGCGCGCCTCCATCCAGGGCTCCGGCTACGAGGGACGCAGCGTGCCTGTCACCCTCACCCGGGACGGCAACCTGGTGGGCCGTGAGCAGGTGGTGCTCGACGCCCAGGGCGCCGGTGAGGTCGTCTTCCGGATCACACCCACCGATGTGGGGCGGCACGCCTACCGCGTCGAGGTCCCCACCGACCCCGACGACGCGGTGCCCGGCAACAACGGCTACACCGTGGTGATGCGGGTGGTCCGGGACCGCATGCGGGTGCTGCAGGTCTGCGGCAGCCCCAGCATGGACCAGAAGTTCCTGCGGCGCTTCCTCAAGCAGGACCCGGCGGTGGATCTGGTCAGCTTCTTCATCCTGCGCACCCACGAAGACATGAACGCCGGCTACGACCAGGACGAGCTGGCCCTGATCCCCTTCCCCTACACCCAGCTGTTCACCGACGATCTGGACAGCTTCGACCTGGTGATCTTCCAGAACTTCGACTACGACCCCTACTTCGGGTTCCGGGGGGGCGACCTGCTCGAGAACCTGGCGGACTGGGTCAAGGCGGGCGGCGCCTTCGCCATGGTGGGTGGGGATCGCAGCTTCGATCTGGGGCTGTACGCTGGCACCGCCATGGACGACGTGCTGCCCGTGCTGCTGGGGGTGGCCGAGCACGAGGCGGTCAGCCTGGAGCCCTTCCAGCCCGAGCTCACCGCCGCGGGGCGGCTGCACCCGGCCACGGCCATGGCCTCGGACCCCGAGCGCAGCCAGGCGTTGTGGTACGAGCTGGCTCCCCTGGACGGGCTCAACACCAGCCGCGGGGCGGCCCCAGGTGCGACGGTGCTGCTGCGGCACCCCAGCCTGGTGGGAGTGGATGGCCTGGGCTTGCCGGTGGTGGCCGTGCGCTCGGTGGGCGCGGGCCGCAGCATGGCGCTGACCTCCGACTCTTCGTGGCGCTGGGCCTTCGCCGAGGCGGGCAAGGGCAAGGGCAACCAGGCCTATCTGCGCTTCTGGAAGCATGCCATGCGCTGGCTGGTGGCCGACCCCGAGGCCCAGCGGGTCACGGTGAGCACGTCCCGCGAGAACTACGCCATCGGCGACGAGGTGCGGGCGGTGATCCGGGTGCGCGACCCCGCCTTCGAGCCCCAGGAGGGGGTGACGGTGCGCGGCCGGGTGCTGGTGCCGGACCTGGGCGGTCAGCTCGACGCCGAGCAGCTGGACGAGCAGGGCCGCTTCCAGCGCCAGACCAATGCCGCCGGCGAGGTGGAGTTGCTGCTCCCAGCCAGCATCCCCGGGGCCTGGCACCTGGACGTCCAGGCGCTGGATTCCATGGGCAGCCCCTTCTTCGCGGGGGGCACCGTGTTCGCCGTCACCGAGCGGGTGCCCGAGCTCGAGGAGGTCATGCCCGACTTCGCCTTCCTCCAGGCCCTGGCCGACGCCACCGGCGGCGCCTTCCACCCTCCCGGCGACCCGTCGCCGCCCCTCGAAGACCCCGCCAGCCGTCGGCGTGTGGAGGAGGTGCACCAGGTTCCGCTGTGGGACGTTCCCCTGGTGGCGCTGCTGGTGGGGCTGTTCGCGCCGATCAGTTGGTACCTGCGCCGAAGGGGAGGGGGCCGCTAAGGGCGGCGCGCCCGCCAGGCGGAGCCTGACGGGCGCTCGGATTCGCTGCTGTCCCGATCAGTCGGCGGGGGTCAGCTGGATCTCGTAGACGGAGCTGCCTTGGTAGTCCAGGTCGGAGATGACGACGCGGGTCTCGTAGTTGTTGTCCGCGCTGGGCTGGGCCGCCAGGGCGACGCCGCCGCGGCCCACGAAGGTGGTCATCCTGACGCCGGCGCTCATGTCCATCACCGCGCCTTCCGGGGCGTTGTAGGGCTCGGTGTTGCAGCTCGGGTCGGCCGCGTCCGGGCAGCTCAGCTCGCCGTAGACCAGGTCGTACTGCTCGCCGTTGACCAGGGCGTGGGGAGAGGCGTAGAGGTCTTCCTCATCCAGGGGGGTCACCCAGATCTGGGTCTCGCTGATGGTCACCTGGGTCAGGCCGGCGACGGGGATGCGGATGCGCACACCGTCTTCCCAGACCGGAGTCTCGAGAGCGGTCCAGGTGCCGAACACGCGGCCGCTGCCGTCGGAGTCGGTCTCCCACTGGGCGCGGATGTAGCGGGAGGTGCTGTCGCCTTCGATCCGCCAGACGGCGCGCAGCGTGCCGTGGTCCTCGGCGTCGCCCACGGTGCGGAAGTCACCGTTGAGGGTCCCGGCGATCTCCACGTCGCGCATGTGGGTCTCGCCGTGGACGAGGCCGCGGATCTGGTCCTGCAGGGGCTGGGCCAGCTCGCCGAAGATCTGGTGGCGATCACCGGAGTCGGGGTCGATCATGCGGCCGCGCAGCATGGAGACGGTCGAGATGTCGTCACCGGGCTCGATGACGCCGGCGATGAGGCCGGTGGTGATGGTGGGCTCGCCATCGGGGCCGTTGCCGTCGATGGGCAGCCCGACGAAGTCGTGGCCCAGCTGCATGGCCAGCTCGTAGTCGCCGGCGAGGACGGCGTCCTCCAGGGCGTCACTCAGCAGGTCCAGTTCGGCCTCCTGGGCGGTGTCCATGGTGGCGCAGGCGGAGAGGCCGAGGGTGGCGATCAGGCAGACGAGGGCGGTGCGGGTATGGGTCATGGTTTCTTCCTTCGGTGGCTCGGCTGTCTCCGCTTCCCTTTTTATTGGCCGGAGACCCGTGGCTTTGCGTCCCAGTCTCACGACTGGTTTGCCTTTGTCGAGAAGAGCGATGTGCTCTGTCTTCCCCCTGCTCAACGGTTGGCCGCGCCTCGATTCCTGTCACCAGTTGTCACGAATTCGGATCAGGGCTCAGAACAGGGTGGTCTGGGTCTGTGGGGGCTTCGGGGTCCAGCATGCGGGCCCCTGGTTGCGCATGTCGTTGACTGTGCCGTCCAGGGCGGTCGCCTTCAGGAACTCGTCGCGTGCTGGGCGCAGCAAGGGCGACAGCGCCTGAGGGTCCCGCTGCTCGGGGTCGAGCCAGGCGTCGAAGCTCTCAGGGGCCAGGATCGCGGGCATACGATGGTGCACGGGGCGCAGGGTGGCGTTGGCCGAGGTGGTGATGATGGCCACGCTGTCGGGCGCGGCTCCTTCGTCGTCTCCCGGCTGCCAGATGCCGGCGAAGGCCATGGGGGCGTCGTCCGCCGGTCGGAACAGCCAGGCCTGGCGGCTGCTTTTCTCCCACTCGTAGAAGCCCGAGGCAGGGATCAGGCAGCGCTGCTCCCTGGCGGGAGCGCTGAAGCTGGGCTTGTGGAACAGGGTCTCCGCGCGCGCGTTGATCAGGGGCCTGCTTGGCGGCCGCTGGCGCATGAAGGGGGGGCTCAGCCCCCAGCGCATGTCCCTGGCCACCCTGCCCCCGGGGACTGCCACCACCGTCAGGATGGGTTGGGTGGGGGCGATGTTGAAGCGCAGCGGCAGCTGCGCTGGGTTGAGCAGGCGGATGAAGCGCATGAGCGCGTCTTCATCGATGCTCAGGGCGAAGCGACCGCACATCAGCCGCGGCCCAGCAGCCGCCCCAGGAGCCCGTGCAAGCTGGAGAGAAGGCGCCAGGTGGGGGTGGCGTAGACGCCGGCCAGCTCGGACCGCACCTGGGCCAGCTGGGCGGCCAGCTCCAGGGCTCCGCTCGTGCCCGCGGGGCTGCGCTGGGGGGCCTCTGCCCAGGCCAGCAGGGGGGCCGCCAGCGCTGTGGGCTCGAAGGCTCGGGACAGCCAGGCCTGGGCCTGGTCCACCACCTGGCCGTCGCTGCCCCGCTCCACGGCCTGGGCGAGGGCGTCCGCCACGGCCTGGGCGGTGGGGCTGGGGAGGGAGCGCAGGAAGCCCTGCTCCGCCAGGCTGGCGGCCAGCTCGCAGGGCGTGGTGGCCATGAGCTCGAGGCCTTGGTGCAGGCCGAAGACCAGGCGGGTGCGGCTGCCCAGCAGCGGCTCGGCGCCGGGGCGGTCCACGCTGAGCAGCAGGTGGGCCTGGGCCAGCCGCGCGGGCAGATCGCCGTGGGGAATCCAGCCCAGGAGCTCGAAGCGCTGGGCGTGGGCGCTGCGGGCCACGCCCTGCTCGAACTCCTGCCAGCCGGCGCTGTGGTGACCCGGGAGGTCGCCTCCGGTGACCAGCACCCGGATCGGCAGGCCTCGGTCCATGGCCAGCAACAGGCCTTGGAGGGTGGCGTCCTCGTCGAGCCAGGTGTTGAAGCCTCCGGCCAGGAGGACCACCAGGGTGCTGCCTGGAGCTCGCTGACGAGGTGTCCCCTGGGGCAGGGCGAAGTCGTAGGCCGGGGGGACCACGGCGGCCCAGCGACGCTCCGGGCGGGCCAGGGCCAGGCGGCCCAGCACACCCAGCTGGCCCAGCAGGGCGAAGCGTTGGGGCTCGGAGCACACCGAGAATGCATCGGCGCGATCGAGGGCGGCCAGGGTGGCGGCGGCGTGGGCCTGCCAGGGGCCCGCGGGCAGGGGCTCGGCCTGGTCGTCGGGTGCCAGCCGGGCAGCGCGGGCCTGGGCCTCGGCGAAGGGGTCGCCCGGCAGGTCTGCCCAGTAGGGCAGATCCCGCACCACGCGGGCGGTGTGGAGCGGGAGGTAGGGGCCGGCGGACACCCACAGCTCGGGGTCGTGCTGGCGTGCCAGGGCGCGCAGGCCGTCCAGCCAGTCCGGCCGCAGGGTGGAGAGATCCCACACCTGCTCCAGGGGACCCCGGGGGCGGCTAGGGGGGCCATCGTCGGGCTGGCGCAGGCACACCAGGCCGACCTGGTGACCGGCGCAGGCCAGAGCATGGGCGAAGTGGTGGGTGCGGAGCTGGGGAAAGGTGACCCGTCGGATCTGGGGATCGGGCAGGGGCCCGGCGCCCACGAGCATCACCCTGCTCATGGATCGTCCCCGCTGGGTGTGGACGCGGGGCCAGGCTCGGGCTCGAAGTGCGTGATCAGCCCCCAGCCGTGGTCCAGCTGCACCAGGCCGTGATCCTCACACTCCTGGATCACCTCGAGGTCGTACAGCTGGTTGTGCCAGACGTGGGGCTTGAGGTGGGACTTGTCGAAGGCCGCGATGGAGAAGCGATACTTGCCCGCCAACAGATCCAGGGACGGGTAGACGATGAAGAAGGTGTAGACGCCCTTGTAGGTCCCGTCGAGCACGCCGTCGAAGCGGGTGTTGGGCCCGAAGACGTACACGCCGTCGTCGCGGAACACGGCCACGCCGAAGATGGGGCGCTCCACGCTCTCGGTCGTGCGGAAGGTGACCGCGACCACCAGCTTCTCCCCGGTGCGGATCTTGCGCCGAGGGCGGCCCAGGCCGTCGAGCAGCTGCACCTCGAGCACGCGGATCTCACCCGAGCCGATCACCACGGGCTTGTCGCCGTCGTAGTGGTCGTAGGCTTCGGTCTCGCCCCCCTCACTCCACACCCGGGCGGCCTCGGGAACGTCGCAGACGTCCATCAGCACGCGCTGCAGCTCAGGGTCGTCCACCGTGGCCTTGTAGCGTGTGGGCACAGCAACAGGAGGCGGGGCTTCTTGCAGGCGGGGCAGGGCGGCGCTGTCGGTGGGTGTGAGGAAGCGAGAGATGCGGACCCGCTCGAGCCCCATGTAGCGGTCGACGATCTCCCGGGAGGTGCCCACGCCCTGGACCCGGCCGCCGTCGATCCACAGGGCGTGGTGGCAGAGGCTGCGGATGGCATGCAGGTCGTGGCTGACCAGCACGATGGTGCGGCCCATCTCCACGAACTCCTCGATCTTGCGGATGCACTTGCGCTGGAAGTATTGGTCGCCCACGGCCAGCACTTCGTCCACCAGGAACACCTCGGACTCCGTGTGAGCCGCGATGGCGAAGCCCAGGCGCAGCATCATGCCCGTGGAGTAGGTGCGCACCGGGTAGTCGATGAAGGCTGCCAGCTCGGCGAAGGCGATGATCTCGGGGATGCGCTCGTCGGCCTGATCCCGGGTGAGGCCCAGCAGAGAGCAGTTCAGGGCGATGTTCTCACGCCCGGTGAAGTTGGGGTGGAAGCCCAGGCCGAGATCCAGCAGCGTGGACATACTTGCGTTGATGCGCAACTCCCCGGAGGTGGGCGCCGAGATGCCCGCGATCATCTTGAGCAGCGTGGACTTGCCCGCGCCGTTGGGGCCGACCACGCCGAAGCTGCGGCCGCGCTCGACCTGGAACGAGACGTCCTTGAGTGCCCAGTGCTCTTCGTGGTGCTTTCGTCGGCCGAAGAACTCGAAGAAGCGGCTGCGGTCGTGCAGGTAGATCTCGAAGCACTTCGACAGGTTCCTGGCCTCGATCACAGCCGGTGCGGGCGCCGGCTGTTCGAGGACTGGAGCATTCGGATGAGGTTCGGACACGCGCGCTTGGTGGTCTTCGGGGTCCACGGAGTGAAGATAGCATCACGGAGGGGTGCGGAGCCGAGGGCCCATACGCAACGACGGTTCTCCGTGGGGGGGAGACTACCCATTCCGGCTCGAAACCGCTACGATGGTCGTCCCGTTCTCCCCGATGGGGTGGACGCACGTATTCTGACTTCCAGAACGGACTTCGCCGCATGCCCGCAGGAGGGCCGATGACCGATTCCGCAGCCAAGCCCAAGCTCATCCTCGAGCTCGAGTCCATCGAGCAGTGGCGCACCGAGCAGGCCCAGACCTACGACAACAGCCTCGTAGAGCTGGCCGCCGAGGAACAGGCGCTCCGTGAGCAGATCGCCGAACTCCAGCAGTCCCTCGAGGGCAACGCCGACAAGCAGCGCCAGCTCGACGGCGAGATGCAGGAGCTGCCCACCGAGGTTGTGCGACGCTCTCACCAGGCCCTGCTCGACGCCCTCGAGGCGGATCGTGCCCTGGTGGAGGCCCGCTCTGCGGCCCTGCAGGAGGTGCGCGAGCTCTCCATGATGGAGCTGCAGGACAAGCTCGAGGAGCCCGAGATGGCGGCCGCCATCGAGGAGTACGAGAAGTTCCGCGAGGTCGAGCCCGTGCTCGGGTCGCTGCCGCCCTCCTACCGCCAGGTCGTGATGGACCACCACGAGGCCCTCAAGTCCAAGCTGGCACCGCTGTTCGTGCTCGCCGCGGGCCCCAAGGAGCCCCTGGATCTCGAGCCGGCAGTGGCCGTGATGGTGGCCTCCATCGACGTCGTGGATGATCGTCCCGCGGCCTTCGCCCTGTTCCTGCCGGTGGACTTCCAGGTCTACCGGGCCTGGGCCGACCGTCCCGAAGACCTGGCCGCCCAGGTGGCCTACCGGGTCGTCTCGGGGGTCAGCCAGGCCCTCGACACCCTCGGCGCCCCCGACGCGCCGGTGGTCTACCAGGACTTCCAGGGGTGCATCTCCATCCAGGTCTGGCTGGACGATCACGACCTCGACGCGTCCGTCTCCGACACCATCGTCGCCAGCCTCGAGCAGGCCCTGGCCTCCGCCCCCGAGTGTGGCCAGGTCAAGCTGGGCTTCGAGATCGCCTGGGTCGATCCCCAGGTCATCGGGCCCGACGACGAAGAATCGGACGACCAGCCCGCGTCCCTCGCCGACGGCGGCGAAGACGCCGCGGCCGACCCCACCGACGAAGATGACAAGAAGTTCAAGCCCGTCCAGATCGTGCTGCGGCGCGGCGGCTCGGACCAGTGGTAGGAGAACGCCCCATGGCCACCGTAGATCAGTTCAAGAAGCTGGGGATCAAGGATGTCGCTGCCCGGCTCGGCATCCACCCCTTCAACGCGGTCCGCATCCTCACCGCCAAGAGCCAGCTCACCCCTGAGCTGCTCTTCGAAGAAGACGACATCGAGAAGGTGCGGCGCTACGGCGGCATCGAGTACTGGTGGACCGGGGGCTGCACCCTCGAGGAGGACGCCATCCAGGGCCGCGCCGTGCTCCGCTCCATCGCCCGTGAGCTGGTCAAGCGCGGCGTGGTGGGCGAGCAGACCACCCGCGCCGACAACGTCTACCGCGGCCTCGATCCCGACGACGAGCGCCTGGCGCGTCGCGCCCTGAACGTGCTCATCCAAGAGCAGTACCTGCGCACCATGCCCACGCCCCTGGGTATCCACGTCAGCATCGTCCCCGAGCGGCACCAGGCCCTCGAGCGCCTCGCCAACGGCAAGGAGATCCCTCCTGCGCTGGCCGTGCTCTGGCTGGGCTGATCTCGGCTTCTCAAGGCCCCTCTTCTCGAGCGTAGTCCGCACCACCCTGCGCCTCCGGAATTCAGGATGACCAAGCCCCCAGCTGCGACGAGCAGACCCCGCAAGCGCTCCCGCCTATTCCAGGCGGCGCCCGACGCGCTGTTCGTCGAGGAGTGGGTGCCCAACATCACGCTGCCGCCGCCTCCGGATGCCCCCCTCGAAGAAGAAGAGGGTGTGGTGCAGCTGGACGAGCACGGGCTGCCCGAGCGCGAGGAGGAAGAAGAGCCCGAGCCCGAGCGCCGCGGTCCCGCCCGGATCTACGTGGGCAAGGGCGCCAGCGCGGACGCCGGGGCCAAGCCCGAGGCCGGGAGCGGCATCTCCCGTGACGAGATGCCGCCCGCCGACGTCGAGCTCCCGGCCCTCAGCCTGCCCAGCCAGGGGGATGACGAGGACGACAGCGATCCCTCCATGCCCGACCTGTCCATCGACGGCACGGGCTCCAACTGGGGCGCCGTGTTCGATGGCCTCGACGACGAGGACCCCACGGATCCGGAGCTCCACAGCGGCGCTGAGTCCGAAGGCGGCAGCTCGGAGCCCATGCCCATGCCGGCGGCCGGCTCCCCCGACGATCCCCCAGCCCTGGCCCAGCCCCCAGCCCCCGAGCCCGTCCAGAGCCCCCCGCCTCCCCGCCTCGATCGGCCCGGGCCGGCCGCCGCCCTCGACGCTCGCTCCACGCCCACCTGGTCACGTCCCAGCAAGCCCGTGGGCCAGGCCAAGCCCGCGACTCCTGCCCGGCTCGAGCCGCCCCGGATCCGAGCCACCCAGCCCAAGCCCCCCGAGCCGGGTCTGGGCAGCCTGGTGCCGCGCAGCCTGATCATCGCGTTCATCGTGCTGGCCATCCTGGTGGTCGTGGTCTGGGCCATTCGGCACCAGAACGCAGATCTGTCCGAGCAGCCCGGCCCAGGGCCTGCCGGGCCCCCCGCCACTCCCGAGCTCACCATCCAGCCGGGCACAATGGACCTCGGCTCACCTCCGCCGGCACCTGCGCGCGAGCCTGTCCAGCCCGAGCCTGTCCAGCCCGAGCCTGTCCAGCCCGCGTCGGCAGCTGCCAAGCCTGCGCCCGCCCCGGCCGCCGCTTCGGCTCCCCGGCCTTCCACCCCTGTGGCGGCGCCTGCGCCCGCGCCTGTGTCAGCCCGCCCGCAGCCGGCGGCTTCCCCCCCAGCCTCGGCGCGCACAGCTCCCCCGCCTGCGGCCGAGCCCCCCGTGGCCGAGCCCACGGGCAAGGGCTTCATGGTGGTCGAGAGCGACCGCTACGCCATGATCTACATGGGTGGCCGGCGCCTCGGGGGCACACCTATCGCCCGCTTGGAGCTCGAGCCCGGCAGCTACGCGGTGCGCGCGGTCTGCCGCGACACTGGCGCCACCAAGACCGCGCAGATCGAGATCAAGGCGGGCGAGCTGGCCACGGCTAGCTTCCGCTTCATGCCCTAGTCTGGGGTTTCGCTGGTTTTGGTGTACTGG
>ERZ890953.500-NODE-500-length-22577-cov-5.445520_pt1 | contig 22577 bp, 32 predicted proteins | sample MGYA00521264_ERZ890953 | MGnify/ENA primary metagenome ERZ890953 (study PRJEB32303, sample SAMEA104408629) | aquatic metagenome | biome: Brackish water; feature: Chemocline; material: water | place: Baltic Sea | collected 2014-10-26T21:54:00 | depth 200 m ...
TAATTGGAAGTGATAAATTTTCAGAAGAGCAAGAAGTGAGAGAACAATTTAAAATAACAAATTTTTTATTTTCAAAATCTAAATCATCATTATTTGTTTCTTTAATATTTAAAGTTTTTTGATTATTTATAGTTTTATTAATGAGAGGTTTAACTTCTTGAATAGGTTTTACTTCTTCATCTTTAAAACTATTTAAAAATAGATAAAAACCTACAGCAAGTAAAAAAAGAAAAAACATAGAAATATATATAAATCTTTTAATAACATTTTTTGATTTAACAGAATCACCAGAATGATAAAGATTAAAAACTTCTTTTCTCATCTTTAAACTTATTGTATTAACAAATGTACCCCTATTAATAGGATAAGAAGCATAATACATATATTTAAAAGAACCTTTACCAAGAGTGAGAGAGCGAGATTTAGCTTTATAATAAGCTTCTCCAAGAGGTTTATATTTAGAATTTAATAATGAAAGATTTTGAGTAATTAAGATAATATCATGATATAAATGTCTATGATATGTAAGCCACCAAACAAGCACTTTTCTCTCTACATCAAAATATCTATGACACTCATCTAATACAAAAAGAGTTTTATAAATATTAAATTCTTTTGCTTTTTCAATCAATTCTTTATCAGTAGATTTTTTTCTATACATCTCATAAAGCTCAGTGATCTGAATAAGAAACTCATCAAAATCAAAAAGTGAAGTATTGTTTACTAAATCATATTTAAACTCATTAATATTAGTTTGACAATTTTCATATTTTTTAGATTTAGCAGTAATTGAAAAATTATCATAAATGGTATTTACACCATAATAAGTTTTACCGCTTCCTGGAATACCTAGAAAAAAAGAAATCATAATTTTACTTAGTTAAAAGAGGTTTTAAAAGAGCAATTAATGATAAATAAGCTGAAATAGTTTGAATCATTAAAATACGACCAGCAATAAAAGTTAAACCACTCAACCAAACAGATTTTGAATCATAAAAAGCATCATAAAAACCTAAAATCTCCAAAACTCCAATAAACTTACATAAAATATTAGAACCAGAAGAACTAGAAGAACCAAAAGATGTGACCATATCTAACAAAATCTGAACATGATTAATAAAATATATAAAAGCTATGGCAAATGAACTCCACATAGCAACAATGGCAATAAATGCTGAAGTAATAAGACCTATATAAATAATTTTTTTTATATATCCAGCAAAAAATTCACCAAATATATAACCTATAACCTTGTTCATATTATCCCCTATTTCCTATTGTAAAACCATAATAAAAAAACTTTAGACCAATCAATATAAACAAAATAGTAAATATAAAATAAGTAATTGAATAAAAATAAGAAAAAGTACCAGTTAAATCAATAGTCAAGACTCTACCAAGTACAGTAGTACTAAAAATAGGTAAACAACCTGCATTATGAGAATTAACCTCAAAACCACCTTCAAGCCTTTCAGACATATTATCAAAATCTGTTTTTATAGTAGAAAAAGCACCCTTAACATCATTTATAAAATCTAAACTAAGCTTATTATATTCAATTTGATCCTTATCAGAAACTAAAGGTTCAACAGAAGTATTAGTATCATTCTCACCATTTAAACTATCAGCTATTTTGTTTAAAAGAGCATTACTCGTATTTAAATCACTTCTTAAACCTGCTAAAGTATCATTTGTGGTATCTGTTTGATTAGATATTCCTTTCAAAGTTGAATTTGTGTCTTTTGCTGTTTTTTCCGATGTAGTACTATCATGCAAATCTGATTCACCTTTTTTATTTTGAGCTTTTTGTTCAGCTGTTAAATTTCCATCATCAGGAAATAAAGGTTGCCAACAATCACCAAAAGTAGAACGAACAAAACCTACATCACATTCACAAATATTATTTGAAGTATTCAAATGCTCGTGCCAATTATTAGAACAATCAGGTAATTTATCTATACACTCAAAAGTATTATCAGTAATTATTACACCATTTGTAGTACAAGCACCGATTAATGTTTTATTTTCATTATTACAAATTGTTTTCATCTCTATTTCTTGTGCATCACACGGATTAATTATTTTTTCTTCATTTTTTGGTTTACAAATATCTGCAAAAGCTGGTAAAAGTGTAGTAGTTCCTTCATCACAACTAAAAGCAAAATTATTCAAATCAGAATCACATAAAGCCTTAAAATGTTCTCCTATGTTAATGCAAGGAATTGGTAAGGCTTCTAGCATATAACAAGAAGAATTACAAGTTTGATAAGTAAGAGAGCCTTGTGTTCCATTATCATAATTTGTCATTTGACCGCTACAATCGTTTTGAGTAACATTTACAATAAAATTAGATAATGGTAAACAAGAGTAACCATTTGGAGAAGTATCGCTACTATTTAATTCACCATCGCCATCAATATCATCATCTTCTGTATTATTTATGCCGTCTCCATCCATATCTAAATCATTTTCGTTTAAAATACCGTCACCATCTATATCATCATCTTCATTATTAGAAATGCCATCGCCGTCAATATCATTTATATCAACACATTTTGTTGTTGGAACACCACCAGCGGTGCCATCACTCGAAATTTGACCGAAAGGATTTGGAAACTCTCTTGCAACTAAAGGAGCTTGACAAACAGGGGGCATACCATACAGTGTAACTTCTATGTTTCCTAAAGAATCGGGACATCCATGACAAGATAGACCTGTATAACCTAAATCATTATATTGTTGCATAAAATTAGAACATGCTGTTGCATCTGTACCAAAAGAAGCTTGAGGAGGACCTGAACCTTCAGGAGGTAAACATGGAGTAGTACATAAACACAAATCTGTACTAAAAGTCGAAGCACTATTACCAGTTTCAGAAACACATTCAGAATCAGTTATAAGAGGACATTGGTAATTACAATTTAAATTTATATCTTGTGTTAATAAAATTTGCCAAAATTTTGTCTCTAGTCCAGGATAAGGAACACAAGAATTAAAAGTAACTAAAGTTTCAGAAGTAGCACCAGTAAGAACATAATTCTGTTTTGGTGGAGTTTGTGAACATAAAGAAGTATCAGTACCAACTAAACCAGAAGAATAACTATTAACTACTTTAGCTTCAGCTTCTACACAAGTATCTGTACTCGATGATACTCTACTAACAACTGCTTCTAAATCAGAACTTGTTGTTGTTGTAATAGGTATTGGCGGTTCTAAATAATTTATAGCAAATAAGGAATTTATATAAAATACAAAAATTATTAATAATATTTTCATATTAGTGCCTAGTTAGTGCTATTGCACCAAAAAGTGGAGCTATAACAATAGTTAAATTAATTAGTATTGAAGCAAAATAATTAATAGTTTGAATATCTGTAATTTCTAGTAAAATCATCTTTTTCCACCTACTTTTGTAAATGCTTCTACTGTAAAAAACATAAATATACCGCCAAATATGACACCTATTAAAGCCATTAAGAAATTAAAATCTTTTACATCCATTCCAAGAATTAACCAATCTTTAGGATGACATTCATCAACATCATTCCAGTATGAATATCCTATTAAAACAGATGAACCGTAATTTTTTGTAGTAGTTGAATACCATTGTTCATCTTTAGATTTTAAATAATAAAATTTATTACCTTTAGTATAAAAATCTAATATACAGATATTTTTTGAATCTAAAAGATAATCTGCATTAGAAACACTTGAAAATGTCATTAATAGTAATAATATTTTTAAATATTTCATTTTTTTAATCCTTGATATTGACTCAAAAGCCCAAAGGCTAATGAGTTTTAGCCATGATAATGGCTTTATTGACTCCCCAAAAAACAGCAAGAGAAGCCAACATAATTGCGAACAATTGCGATACTCCTACTATATCCATTGTGGGCAAGTCAGGCATAATTTATCCCTTATTACCGAATGAAATCGCTTTTCTAACACCCCAAAGTGCAGCGACAGCAGTAAGAATGAGTAAACCAACAGCAGTTGCAGTAGTAGTATCAAAAGCTAAGCCTGTTAAATCCATCTTATTATCCTTTATTTGAGCTAGAGTTCTGAATAACTCTGCATTAATTAAATTCAGTTAATTAGTGCAAAGCTATTATTTAAACTTTATTTTAAAATCTCTGTTTAAGTCATTAACACCACTAATTAGAATAATTCTAACTAGATTAGAAGTAGAAATATTATAATTTCTTGAAATATTCTTTAAATCAGTTTTCGTCTTTTTAGTAATTTTAAAACCTTTAAAAGATTTATTTTGAGTTACTGCTTTAGACTTTAGAATCGCTTTAACTAGTGACATTTAAAATCCTTTTATCATTCTTCTTTTAGCGATGAAGATACTACCAAACTCTATTTAAAACCTTGAACCGTAGGGCTTCGCCTTTAGCTATCATATAAGAGAGCATTTAAGCGAGATAAATCTCATAGAAACTCACTATAAGAAAGACTTTGGACGAGTTAGACGGTTAATGCTTTTAAGTAGCAATTTGGGTTTCCCCATCCGCCTAACGGCTTATATCTGCGATGCTTACTTTTTAGTTTCAGCAGTTTTATCAACTTTAATCAGGTTTATGAAAGACTCTTTAAGCTCTACAATAGGCATACTTTCATCATATTCCCACTTTTGACCTTTCTTTGTCACATCAAGGCGATATGGAACTGCAACTACTTTATTTGTAAGTGCATTATATTTGTTATAATGTTTATCTTCCATGATGATTTTGTCAACAGAAATATTCATTTGGTTATCTAAATCTAAAGACTCACTCATTACTGTAAGTTCTACTTTAGGAAGCTCTGTTTTCCATTCGCCATCTACAAAACCATCAATCTCAACTTTTCTAACAGCCTTTAAAAGACCTATCATGTGTGTGTTTACTACCATTTTGTCACTCCTTAGTGAATTTAAAATTACTTAATCACTATCAATAATTAAGTTTTAAGAAAACAGATAGAATCTGTACTCTAAGAACCTAAATAATCACTTCATTTTTAACCCTAGAGAAGTGACTGACTAGGGGAAAGTTTGAGTTTTACTACTTCATTTTCAAATGGTAGTCAATTGACCGGCTTACACCAAGCTCAATGCATTGTTATGTGGTTGCGGGTTGTATTCTCCCTAATCTTCTATCTTGTTCTTTATATATAGTAGACTCATACTTATTTTTAAAATCTTCTAAAGACTCATTTTGAAGTGCTTCTATACGACTAATTGCATTTAAAGCAGAATGTTTGTTTTTAACGGATTTAAGTGATATTTCGATATTATTAGTTTGAGTATTCGCAGTTTTGTGAGTATTAGAAGTGACAGTTTTACTATGAACAACATTTTTATCATTAGATGAAGAATCTATGTATGTTACAAAATCGTTTTTATAATCAATTTCTTGACCAACGATATCAGAGAATAAACTTAATTGTTTTTGATTTTCGATAATTGTTTTCATTTTGTCACTTCCTAAATATTAAGATTATTCTATCTTAATTATTTTGATATATACTAGTATATCTAAATTAACTTGAAACAATACTTAAATAAAGGTAATTATTATGACAAAAAAAGAAATATCTGAAATATTAGGAATAGACCAAAATACTATTAAGAATTGGGAAAGAAATAGACCTGAACTACATAAAATTGTTATGAAACACTTTGAAGAGAATAAAACATATCCTGATTTAAATAATCCTGAATATTTAAAAAATGAAATGGTAAAAGCAATTAATAAACTTCCCGAACAAAAAATAAAAAAATTCTATCACCTCATGATGGCAGAACTTTCGGAAATGGGGCACTAAATGTCAAAATGTGAAAAATGCGGAAAAACTTACTATACAAGAGAATGTTTAAATTGTAGAGATAAAGAATCTAAAAAAGCAATATATGGAGATAAAAAACTTTACGAACAAGGATTAAGACAAAAATCTACATATAAAAAAGAAAGTAATAACTTAAGCGAAAAAGAAAAATTATACAAAATTATAAGATATGCAATAATATTTTTTATGGGATTAATAATAATAGGAGCAATAGTAGATATTGTAATAGTAAATTATGTTTTCAAAACAACTGAACCAATGATGAATAATGTAAATGAAATGACAAAAGACATGATGAAACAAAATAGAGTACTTATAAAACAATTAAATCAAGGATTTAAACCAATAAATAATAGCCAGAGGGGTAACTAATCCCTTCATGATGGCAGAACTTTCGGAAATGGGGCACTAAATGTCAAAATGTGAAAAATGCGGAAAAGATTACTACACAAAAGAATGTTTAAATTGTAAGGGTAAAGAGTACCAATACAATCAAAAAACTATACATCAAATGGGATTAAAAGAAAAAACGAATATATGGAAAGTTTTATTTATTACATTATTCACATTAACAATAATTGCTGGAGCTGTAGGAATATTTAGAATCCTTGAATTAGAAGATAAAAATAAACAACACATAAAAACTATCAATCAGGTAAGAGCAGAAAACAATACAATCAAAAGAAGAAATAACCTCAATGAAAGATTAGTAGAATCGTATAAAAAAACGAATAGAGAGCTACAACATAAATTAAGATATTGTAAAAACAACTCAACTAAAACAAATAACTATAGAGATGTAGTAAACTACACAAAACCGCAAAAGACTGCTACTAAAAAAACGACTAATAAACAGAAAAATAAAAATAATTATCATGTAAAAACAATTTATGCAAATTCAAACTATACAAGACCAGCAGAGAAGAAAGTAACAACACCTCAAAAAAAATATGAAAGATACTCAAGTAATTTACAATTGGTATCTGACTCAGAAATTACAAGACTAAGTGATAATAGACTTCAATCTAACTCTTCTATATATGGAAGATATTACGGATATAGTCAACACAATATACAATGTGGCAAAGAAGAGAATAGATACAATGTAGTAGATGATTGTAGTATGTATTTAGGTCTATTCACTGATAAAATTTATTTTAGTAAAAGTAGAAAAAATAGTATGACAAAATATAACCGTAAAGACCACATGATAGAATGTTTATATAGTGAAGATTTTGGAATATTTCATGATTGTAGAGTTAAAATATATAAGTATGTGAAATAATAGCCAGAGGGGTAACTAATCCCTCTGTTTTGATTAATGCAATAAGGGTGCGAACACCATCAAGATTAAAAAGACTATTATAATTTTGGGATACAATTATTCTCCCTTTACTAGAGTTCCCACCCGCACCACAAACCAACCAAAAAAATTGGCAAAAAAAAAAGGCTAAGACCCGAAAGCCCTAACCTTAATTCTCTAGTGTCTGTTAGTTAAGCAGACAGGAGTTTAATTGTTTCCACATGAGAATTATAGCACAGTAAAAATAATATATCTAAAAAAAGCAAAAAAAAAGGCTAAGACCCAAAAGTCCTAACCTTAAACCTCTTATATGTCTGTTAGTTAAGCAGACTAAAGGCATATCATGCTCGTACAAAAAAATTATAGCAAAAAAAACTAAACATTTAATGGATTATTTATTTTAGACTCAGATTTTTTACTATCTAAATAATTAAAATACATCTCAAGAGCAGAAATAATTAAATGATTCTTTTTTACATTCAATTTTTTAGCATAACTATTTATATCATCATTAACCGAAGTTGGGAGAGTAATATTTAACTTTACAGTATTCATTGTATTATTTCCTTTTTAAATTTAAACAAAAAAATTGTAACCGATTTGTAACAGCAAACACACTTAATCATAGTAAAGGTGTTACAGTTGTTGCCTAAAGCACCTAGTATACGATGTTGTACAAACTCGGCTTATGTTGTACCTATCTTCATATTAATAAATATCTATAAATTACTATTCTGAATACAGTTCAAATTTTCCAATTACAATGTATAATTCAATATATGTAAAAAAAGGTTCAATATATATGATAGAAAGATTTTATTTAAAAGATTATCTTAGTTTTAAAACAAGTGAATTAAATTTAAAACATGGTATTGTTGTCTTTACTGGTCCGAGTGGAAGTGGTAAATCTATTCTTATGAAATCTATTCTTTCCTCTCTTGGTGTTGATTCTTGTGAAGCTGCACTTTGTGAATCAAGTGTTCATTGGGATATTGATTCAAATGATACAGGCATTGAAAATGATGATATTAATGTTTTTAAGCATATTAAAAAAGAGAAGTCTCGTTATTTTATAAATAATCAAAGTTTATCAAAAAAAGCTATTGCTAAAGTGGCTTCTAATTATTTGAGACATTTAAGCTTGAAAGATTTTAGTGATTTTGAAAATGAAAATTTATTAAACATACTTGATAAGAGAATAGGGCTTAAAGACAAAAGTATCTATAAACTACATGATAATTATCAAAAAAGCTTTTTAGAATATCAAAGAGTACAACAAGAACTAAAAATTATTGAAGAAGAAGAACGAAAAATAATTGACTTAAAAGAGTTCGCTACCTATGAGATAAAAAAGATAGAAGATATAAATCCTAAAGTTGGTGAAGATGAAGAGCTATTAGTAATAAAAAAGGAATTATCTAAAAAAGAGAAGGTTTTAGAATCTATATCTTCAGCCAATGAGATTTTTAACTTAGAATATCATGTAGGAAAGGCATTAGAAAATTTAGATATGAATAGTAGCTTTTTTGATGATGCAATGAATGAACTTCGAGCGACACTTGATAGTGCACAAGAGAGATTTTCTGCTTTGAATGATATAGATGTAGAAGAAGTGCTCAATCGTATTGAAGAACTGAGTGGGTTGAAACATCGTTATGGAAGTATAGAAGAAGCTTTAAAGTATAAAGAACAGAAAAAACGAGAGTTGCAAAAATATGAAAATATAGAAATTACGAAAGATGAACTTGTAAAACAGTATGAAAAATTAAGTTTTGAAATTGAGAAATATGCAAAAGATATTAGTAGTAAAAGAGAAAAAGCACTTCTTAGTTTTACAAAGGATTTAAATAAATATCTTAATGATTTGTATCTTAGAGATGCAATAGTCATACTTAATAATGTAGACTATGGACTCACAGGAGTAGACGAATTAAATATAAAATTAAATGCTACAGAATTATCTAAAATTAGTACAGGAGAGTTCAATAGACTACGATTGGCAATATTAGCTCTAAAATCAGAGTTTATGGATAAAAACGGTGGTATCTTAATGCTTGATGAAATTGATGCCAATTTAAGTGGTGAAGAGTCTATGAGTGTAGCAAAAGTATTAAAAAAACTTTCGAAATTTTTTCAAATTTTTGTTATTTCTCATCAACCACAACTAACCTCCATGGGAGATCAACACTTTTTAGTCTATAAAGAGGGTGATGTCTCAAAAACAAAAGAGTTAAAGTTTGAAGAAAAAATTGATGAAATCGCAAGAATTATAAGTGGTGATACGGTATCAAATGAAGCTAAGAAGTTTGCTCGTGAGTTGTTGGAGGCTAACAAATGTGTTTCGTAATATCAATCCTTATGATAGTATTTAGTTTTAATTTTTTTAATGCTGGTAATTATTTACTCTCTGGTGGTTCATTTTTAATTTCTGCACTTTTTATCTATTTTATGATACAAAATATAAGACGAATAAAAAAAATAAAAGAGGGGAGCAGATGATAATAGATACACATATACATCTTGATGATGAAAGATATAGGGATGACTTAGAAGATGTTTTAAGTAGAGCTCGTGAGAGTGGTGTACAAGGATTTATCATCCCTGGAGCTGATCCTAAAACACTGCATAGGGCGATTGAAATTGCAGAGCAATATGATGATGTTTTTTTTGCTGTTGGAGTACATCCTTATGATTTAGATTCATTTGAAGAGCTTGAATTTAATCAATATGTTTTACATGATAAATGTGTTGCGATTGGAGAGTGTGGACTTGATTACTTTAGACTTGAGGGTTCTGAGAGAGAAAAAGAACTTGAAAAAAAGAGACAAAAAGAAGTTTTTATTGCACAAATAGAGTTGGCAAAAAAGTATAAAAAACCTTTAATCGTTCATATTCGAGATGCTTCACGAGATTCTAAGCAGCTACTTGTTGATAATAATGCACAAGAAGTTGGAGGTGTTTTACACTGCTTTAATGCCGATGAAGAACTTTTAAGTCTATCAAATCAAGGGTTTTATTTTGGGATTGGTGGTGTGCTTACATTTAAAAATGCTAAAAAATTAGTAAATGTTTTATCTAAAATTCCACAGGATAAATTGTTAATTGAAACTGATGGACCCTACCTTACCCCCACACCACATCGAGGGACTCGTAACGAGCCACTATATACGACATTAATTGCTTCTAAGATGTCTGAACTTTTAGATATGCCACTTAAAAATATAGAAAACCTGAGTACAAATAATGCTCTAAAATTGTTTAATATTTTTTAATATTAAACTCTTTGCACTTCACTTTAAAAAATTACATCTATTTTTAATATATTTTTGGATAAGATATAAGTAATTAAAATTTCAAAAATAAAAGTTGTTCATGCTAAAATATATCATAATTCTAATGTTTCCAATGTTTGTATATGCGAGTCTTACTTATAAGTCAAACTATAATAAAGAATTGGCTCTCTTAGAATCTTTCGACATTGAACCCTCTTTTTTGTATGATGTTACTATGAATAAAATGCGAAAACATAATAACACAAGTAATAGAAACAGGCTTTTTTTTAAAACAATGGATGATGCCTATTTATTTATTCCTTCTATTAAAAACATTCTTACTAAGTATGGTATACCTCAAGAGTTTTTATATCTTGCAATGGCTGAGTCGAATTTCAGAACAAAAGCTTACTCTCATAAGCGTGCGGCAGGTCTTTGGCAGTTTATGCCAGTAACAGCAAAACATTTTCATTTACATATTGATGAGTATGTTGATGAGAGACGTGACCTTATAAAATCAACTGAAGCTGCTGCAAAATATTTATCATCTCTTCATAAAAGATTTGGTAAATGGTATTTAGCTGCAATAGCATATAATTGTGGTGGTGGAAAACTCAATCGTGCTATCAGGGAAGCAGGAAGTGATGAGTTGGCTATTTTACTTGATGAAGATAAAAAATATATACCAAAAGAGAGTAGACTTTATATTCGAAAAATTGTTACCTTGGCCCTTATTGGAACTGATGAGCAGTTTTTACTCTCTAGTGAGTATGAACATCTATTAAATCGTGCAAATGCTTACTCGGTTTCTACAGTACAGCTTCCAAGTGGAGAATCACTTAGCCGAGTCGCTAAACTTATTGATATTCCATTTGATGATTTAAAAAAGCTTAATAGACATCTCAAATATGATTTCGTGCCACCCTATACGAAAAAATATGATGTTTATATTCCATACATTAAACTTACAGATTTTAAACAAAAGTATCATGAAAAACCTATAAAAAATATCTATCGAGTTTACAGAGTTAAGAGAGGGGATAACCTTGTTGCTATTGGAAAGAAGTATGGTATCTCATACAAAGTTATAAAAGATTTTAACAAACTTAAAAGTAGTAGATTAAGATTAAAGCAAAAATTGATAATTCCTATTATAAGTAAAGAGGGAAAAAATAATAAAATTAATAGTAGATTTTATTATATGGTTAAAAAAGGAGACTCTTTAAAATCAATTTCTAAAGCACATAAAGTAAGTATTAGAAATATTAAACTACAAAATAATATCAAAGGTTCAATGATTAAAATAGGTGATAGGCTTAAAATTTATGAATAAAAAAATTATTGTTTTATTATCTAGTATGCTTGTTTTGTTTACTGCATGTAGCACACGAGGAAGGCATACTTATGTTCAAGATGATTCTAAAACTTACTCAGAAAATAGAGACTCGCATAGTTCAGTGCCAGATAAGAAAACATATTCTCATCCAACAATGAGACCCTATGTTGTAAGAGGTATAAGATATCATCCCACAGTTGTAAGTGTTGGTGATATTTTTAAGGGAAATGCTAGTTGGTATGGTCCTGATTTTCATGGAAAACTTACCTCAAATGGAGAGACATATAATATGTGGTCCATGACTGCTGCACATAAAACTTTGCCTATGAATACAATTGTTAAGGTAACTAACCTTAGAAACAGTCTAAGTACTGTGGTGCGAATTAATGATAGAGGTCCTTTTATAGCTACTAGAATTATTGATCTCTCAAAAGCTGCAGCTTCAAAAATTAATATGGTGGGGCATGGGACAGCTCCTATAAAATTAGAAATACTTGGTTTTAAGACAAAGGGCAAAAAGAATATACCAACTGAAAAAGAGTTAAAAAAATCACCACAAAAACAAGAACTTGGTCAATTTTCTCTTCAAATAGCATCTTTTACAAAAATAGAAGGTGCTCTGCAAACACAAGAAAAGTATGATAACACTTCAGGGTATCATACTATTATTGTTGATGCACTCTCTGGTAATAAAAGAGTCTTTAAAGTTTTATTAAAAGGTTTTCAGAGTGAACAAGAAGCAAGAGATTATAAAGAAAGTAGTCAATTTAAAAATGCATTTATAGTAAGAGAGGGAACACAATGATAACTAAAACAAGAACAACAAAAGAGACAGATATAATGATTTCACTTGAAATTAATGGTATCGGAAAAAGTAGTATAAACTCAGGAGTTGGTTTTTTAAACCACATGCTAGAAAGCTTCGCAAAACATTCACTTATCGATTTAACGATAGAGTGTAAGGGAGATACACATATTGATGATCACCATAGTGTAGAGGATATAGGTATTGTATTAGGTTCACTATTTGCAGAGGCTATTTATCCTGTAAAAAATATGGAAAGATTTGGTAGTGCTAACATAGTAATGGATGAAGCTTGTGTTTCGTGTGATTTAGATTTAAGTAATCGTCCTTTTTTAGTATATGAATTAGATATAGTAGGGAAAGTAGGGCAATTTGATACGGAACTTGTAGAAGAATTTTTACGAGCTTTTGTTTTGAATTCTCGTATTACTGCACATATTGTAGAAACTCGTGGTAAAAATAAACATCATATTATAGAAGCAGCTTTTAAATCTTTAGCTGTAGCACTTCGTAGAGCAATAGCAAAAAATGAAAGAGTAGGCATTCCAAGTACAAAAGATGTTTTATGATTAAACTTATTGTTTTAGATGTAGATGGATGCTTGAGCGATGGTAAACTTATTTATTCAGCTGATGGAATTGAGAGTAAGAATTTTAATGTAAAAGATGGTCTAGGAATTACGACTTGGATTAAAACTGGTAATCAAGTTGCAATTATTACGGGAAGGAACTCTAGCATTGTAGAAAAAAGAGCCAAAGAATTAGGCATAATACATCTATTTCAAGGAATTAGAGATAAACAAACTGTATTAAAAAATCTAGTGAGTTCTCTTGGTTTGACATTTTTAGAAGTCGCAGCAATTGGTGATGATTTAAATGATTACAATATGCTTAAAAGTGTAGGTAAAAGCTTTACACCATCTGATGGTGTTAAAACTATTCAAGATATGGTCGACACAACACTATCATGCAAGGGTGGTGATGGTGCTGTTAGGGAGATGATAGAGATCTTAGTTGATGAAAATAATCAACGAAATCAGTTTTTAGCAGTTTGGTTATCAGGAGTCAAAAATTAATATCAATATACTTTTTAGCATTATTATTACAGGTCTAATACTTATCTTTGTGGGTTTTAAGCCACTGGATGTTAAACAGCAAAACTTTGTAGATGTGCCTTTATTTGAGCTACAATCTTTTGTTGTTTATGAGATTAATCAGCTAGGTTTAGATACTATGATGTTAGGTAGCAATGCTATAAGGTACAGTGATCGCTACACGGTAAAAAATATAGACTATACTGACAACTCTAAAGATTATATTGTAAATATGAAAGCAAATAATGGCATTTATAAAAATAATATTGTCGTAGTTAATGATGATGTAGTGTATACTAGAGAAGATGGTTTAACATTTCAAACAAAAGAAGCAGTATATAACAAAAAAACAAGTATAGCCAAAACAGATACTCCATATATTTTATATCAAGGTCAAAATAGGGTGACTGGCTCATCAATTATTTATAACAGTAAATTAAATACAATACAATCGAATCAGGTTGTAGCAAAATATCAACTAAAAGAGAAACAAAATGAAATTTAAATTATTAGCACTATTACTTCTTGTAAATTTTGCAAATGCTAGTGAATTACAAATAAAAGCAAACTCCTTTAATGCAGATGAAAATACGGGTATTTCTGTATTTAACGGCAATGTAAGCATACAAAAAGAGCATGATGAGCTTAATGCATCTAAGGTAGTTGTGTATACCAATAAAAAAAATGAACCAATAAAATTTGTAGCTAATGGAAAAGTTTCTTTTATGATAGAAACAAAACAGGGTGCTATTTATACTGGTAAAGCAGAAAAAGTTATTTATTTGCCAAATAAAAAAGAGTATCATTTTTTTAAAAATGTACATTTAAAACAACTTGATGATAAAAAAGAGATTATTGGTGATGAAGTACTTTTAAACACTATAGAGGGTAGGGCTTATGCTAAAGGTGTTCAATCAGAGCCCGTAATTATGATATTCAATATTAAAGAAAAAGAAGAGAAAAAATAATGGTAGAAATTGTTGATGCAAAATTTGTAACATCTGCACCCAATGTTGGCGCGGCTCCTGAATCTGATTTACAAGATGAAGTGGTTTTTATGGCAAGATCAAATGTGGGTAAAAGTTCACTACTTAATGCTCTAACAAATCATAAAGGCTTAGCTAAAGTCTCTTCTACTCCTGGAAAAACAAGGCTTATTAACTATTTTGATGTTACCTTTTTAGATAGAGATAGTGCACAAAAGAGTATGGCAAAATTTGTGGACTTACCAGGCTTTGGATATGCAAAAGTTTCTAAATCTATAAAACATGATTGGGAAAAAAACTTAACTGATTATGTGGCAAATAGAGAGCAAATAAAAATTTTTATTCACCTTATAGATTGTAGGCACCCTCATTTAGAGATTGATACATCAGTGAGTGGGTTTTTATTTGATAATATCAGAAAAAATCAACATATTATTCAAATTTTTACAAAGATTGATAAACTGAATCAAAAAGAGCAAAATAAGCTTAAAAAAGAGTTTCCTCAGGCTTTAATGGTCTCTAGTTCTAAAAAAAGAGGCACTCTTAAAATTATTAAAATAATACATGATATCCTTCAAGAAAATCAAGAAAATAGAGAAGAAATGGATGAAGATTAAGTATAGAAAAGCAACACTTGGGGATATTCCAATGATGCAAAAACTAGTTGCTCCTGAAGTTTTATCTGGAATTATACTAGAGAGAAACGATGATGAGTTGGCAACTAATATTAGATCATATCTTTTAGTACATCAAGATAACGAACTTGTGGGTTTTAATGCACTACATATTCATACATCAACCCTAGCTGAGATAAGGTCTCTAGTTATTAAAGATGGTTTTAGAGGCAAAAAAATAGGAGAAAACTTAGTTTTAAAAACATTAGAAGAAGCAGTCTCTTTAGGCTTAGAACGTATTCTTAGTTTAACTTATAAACAATCATTTTTTGAACGTTTAGGTTTTGTAGAAATCCCAAAAGAATCACTTCCAGAACATAAAATCTGGGCTGATTGTATTAAATGTAAACATTTTCCGATATGCAACGAAGTCTCTCTCATCAAAACCCTTTAGCTGTACTACTCTATGTAGTATCATTTATACTATATAGTAGTTTAAGCACTGTTTATCTTTTGTTACCACCTCTTTTTGGTGTTTTATTTGTTCTTTTTTCAACATCCCTTGAGAGAGAAGATAATATTTCTATAATTTTAATAGCTTTTTGCCTTGTTATATTTGAAACAAATATGGGGTATCCACTTTTTAGCTCTATAATTTATTTTGCATTAGTATATAAGTTGATTATCCCTAAAATAAAACAAAATTTCAATTGTAATTCATGCATGAAACTATCTAATGTTTTACTGCCTTATGTAGGATATTATCTATTTTTACTCTTAATTTCAAAAATATTTTTATTACCTTTACCAAGTTTTAATTACTATATAATTTACTATATAGTAATTGAGTTCTTTTTAGTGAGTCTATTATGAAAATAAAATTTATTGTATTTGTTTTTATTGTTATATGGCTCGCAATTATTGTAAGAGTTTTTTCTCTTTCTGTTGAATCAAATAAACATTATCTTAAGTTGTCTTCGCAAAATACAATTAAGCATGAAAGAATCACTCCTGTAAGGGGTGAAATTTTAGATAGAAATCATGTACCCATCGCAATTAATCAATTAGGTTTTAAGATAGAGTTAGCACCGCATTTAAGAGATAAAAAAAATATAAAATTTTTTAATGAAGAAGTAGATAATATTATTAGACTTTTGCCAAAACTCAAAAGAAAAAACATAGTTAAAAATTATATTAAAAAAGATTCTTATTATAACCATAACTTTATAGAGATAGTAAGCTTTGTTCCCTATAAGGACATTGCCACTGTTTATACAACTCTTAATTTACGAGAAAATATAAAAATAATTCCATCTCCGAAGCGTTTTTACCCTTATGAAAATGTTGCTGCACATATTATTGGGTATGTTTCTCGTGCTAATCAAAAAGATATAGATAAAGACCAAATGCTTGAGCTTATTGGATATACTGGAAAAACAGGTATCGAGAGACAATATAATAAATTTCTTCAAGGTAAACCCGGTAAAAGAAAAATAAAAGTCAACGCAAGTAATTTAGAAATTGAAGAGATATCTTATACTAGCCCCTCAGAAGATAATAAATTAACTTTAAATGTTGATATTAAATTACAAAAATATATTACACAACTATTTAAAGATAAAGTGGGTGCTATTGTTGTTATGGATGTGAATGGTTCAATACTGACGGCAGCTAGTTTTCCAAATTACGATTTGAATATTTTTGTATCTGGTATGTCGTATCAAATGTATGCTGATTTATCTTCTAGCTCAGATCATCCTTTTACTAACAAGCTTATTCATGGTTTATATCCTCCCGGTTCTATCATTAAACCTCTTTTAGGTCTTTTGTATATTACTACTGATTTAAGTGAAAAATGGGGAGTGGATTGTCGTTCATCTCTTCCTTTAGGTGGACGGATATTTAGATGTTGGAAGAAAAAAGGTCATAGACATACATCTTTAAACAAAGCGATACGAGAGAGTTGTGATGATTATTTTTACAAGGGGGCCCTTGTTTTAGGTAATCGCAAAATGAGTGAGGGACTTATTAGATATGGTTTTGCTAATAAAACAGGCATAGATTTACCTAATGAATTTATTGGAGTTGTACCTTCGCGTGACTGGAAAATGAAAAGATACCATAAACGATGGAGTATTGGCGAAACTGCAAATATGGCAATTGGTCAGGGTGATTTTTTAGTATCTCCCCTCCAAATTGCCGCAGAAACTGCACTGTTGGCGACAGGTAGGCTACCTGTCCCTCAGATTGCTAGGAAGATTGGAAGTACAAATATTGAACCACATTTTCGAGAAGTTTTTACAGAAGAAGAGAAGAAAAAACTACCGATTATCCAACATGCGATGTATGAAGTTTGTAATGTACCTCATGGAACGGCTACAAATTATCTTCATTCAAAAATTGTTTTAGCTGGTAAAACGGGTACGGCGCAAGTCGTTGGCATTAAGCAAGATATTAAAAAAAGAAAAAAAGAGCATGAACTTTCGTACTATAGTCGTTCTCATGCATGGCTTACAACTTATGGACCTTATAAAAATCCACAGTATGTTGTAACAGCTTTAGTGGAGCATGGTGGTCATGGTGGTCATGCAGCGGGAAGTATTGTCTCAGACATATATAACAAGCTTTTAGAGCTTGGATATATAAAGCCTGAAAAAAATTAAAGAGAGTGCTGGATTAAAAGAGCTAAAATAGTAAGAAGGAAAATCCCTCCAGCTTTATTATAAAGCTTATTAGCAAGAATAAAGAGTAATGTTAATGATGCTCCAGCCATAACAAATATATCAAATTGTGTAGAGGCTAAATTAACAGTAAGTGGATTAATAAGTGAAGAAGCTCCCAATACCATAGAAAAGTTAGCAACATTCGAACCTATAATATTTCCAACACTCATATCTGCATTGCCTTTTTTAATTGCAACTAAAGAGACAACAAGTTCAGGAAGAGATGTTCCAAGAGAAATAAGAAACAGACCGATAATCCATTCGCTTACACCAAAATCTCTTGCAATATAAGTACCACTCTCTATAACAAAATTTGCTCCACCAATAGTAAAAGCAAAACCAATTGTCAATAAACCAATAGTCTTAAGCCAATTAAATTCCTCATTAGAGAGACTATCATCAATTTCACCTTCTAAATCCCCTTTTGAATCTGTGAATAAAAAGAAAAGATATGAAACCATCATAAGTAAAAATAACACACCGTCAAATCGACTGATAACACCATCTTGAATCATAATAAAAAATATTACCAAAGGTACAACAATCCAAGCACTATCTTTAGCAAATAAATCTCTTTGTGGTTTCATTGATTTTGCAATCATAAAAACAATACCTAAAACAAGGGTAATATTAAAAATTACACTTCCTACCACATTGGCAACTGCCATATCGCTTTTACCCTGAGATGATGCCATCATAGAAGCAGCCATTTCTGGAAGAGATGTTCCAAAAGCAACAAGTGTTGCACCAATAACAAAGTGTGAAATATTAAAATGTAAAGCAATTCGTTCAGACTCTTTAATAATAAAATCTGCTCCATAAACTAATGCACCCATTGCAACTATAAAAATTAAAAAATCCATTATTATCCTTGTGTTCTAACTATTAAACTATCTGGTAGGTTAAACTTCTGTATAAGTTCTTTCTCTTTCTCTCTCATTTCACCACTGTCTACTTCATGGTCATATCCAAGAATATGAAGTAATCCATGAATAAATAAAAGTGCTAATTCATCACTTGTTTCATGTAAAAATTCTTTAGCTTTAGATTCTACATGATAATTAGAGATTACAATGCTTCCTAGTGGTGCCATTGGCATATCTTCATAAGGAAAACTGAGTACATCTGTATCTTTATCAATATTTCTATACTTAGCATTAATAGCTTTTATCTCTTCATTATTAGTAATAATAAGTTCGATTTCTTTGTTGGTAAGAGTTGAAGCAATTTTATTTAAAAATTCTTCGTCAATTTTTAATGAGGTTTTATTTTCTAGTTCAATCATAAGTAGAATTATATCAAACGAGACTTAGGTACAAAATAGATAAGCTGGAACAATTTCTATTCTAACTTATCTATTTAAATTATTAAGCACTGATATTTAAGTTATTTCCAACACCTGTTTTTCGAGCTGTCGTCTCTTGTGATAATTTATCAGCACTCTCAAGTACTTTAAGAACTTGCTGTTCTTGAACTTCTGTAGCTTTTTTTTGGGCTTCTATTTGTACAGAAGAGTTTGTGCTTGTTGAAGATGATACTTCCATGATAGCTCCTTTATTATATATAATTCACTATTGTATAACTAAATTCTTTTAATAAAGATTAAAAAAACATTTTAGATATGTTAAAATATTATTATGAAAAAAGAAATAGATAAAAAAATTGCTGTTTGCGTAATGAGTGGTGGCATGGATTCAACACTGAGTGCTTATATGATGAAGCAAGATGGTTACGAGATAGTGGCTGTTCATTTTAACTATGAACAAAGAACTGAGAAAAAAGAGTTAGCATGTTTTTATGATATTTGTGAGGATTTAAAAGTTACTCAAAAATATGTTCTTGACTTAGATTTTTTTAAACAGCTTGGTGCCTCTGCTTTGACTGATGCTAATATAGAAGTACCAACAAGTGGGGTAGAAAAGGGCGTTCCTGTTACTTATGTCCCTTTTAGAAATGGTATATTTTTGAGTATGTCAGCTGCTATTGCCGAAAAAGAGGGTGCAGAGCTTATTAGCATAGGTGTTGTTGAAGAGGATAGTAGTGGATATCCTGATTGTAGAGAAGAGTATATAAAGAGTATGCAAAATGCTATTAACTTAGGGACAAAAGATGAGACAAATATAGAGATAAAAATGCCTTTAGTTCATCTAAAAAAATCTCAAATTGTTCAAAAAGCACTTGATTTGAATGTACCTCTTGGGCTAACTTGGAGCTGTTATAAAAATGAAGATAAGGCTTGTGGAGTTTGTGATAGTTGTAGACTCCGTTTAAATGGTTTTGCTTTAGCCGGAGTAAAAGACCCTATTGCTTATGAATAAAATTATTTTTAAAGAGTTTGAAGTTGAATATATTTACAATAAAAAACTTAAAAATAGTTATATCAAAATCGACAAAGATTTTAATATAATTGTAAAAACTCCAAATACTTCAAAAGTTTTTATCAATGAGTTACTACATGATAAAGAGGCATGGATACAAAAACAATACTTGAAATTTCAGCAAAACAGACCGAAAGAAATTAAGCTAGAAGATGAAGTTTTACTTTTTGGAGACATATTTAGTGTGGATAGAGAGGAGTTTTTGTTTTTAAGACAAAAACTTACTCGACTTAAAATTGTTGATGAAGTCAATATTTTAAAATGTTATCATATTTTTTATCTTAATAAAGCTAAAGAGTATCTACCTGATAGAGTCGAGTATTTTGCTAAAATAATGAAACTTCAGTTTAAAGAACTAAAATTTAGAAAATTAAAAAGTCGATGGGGAAGCTGTAATAGTTTAGGAGTTATTACTTTAAATAGTGAACTTATAAAAGTAAGCAAAGAGCTTATTAATTATGTTGTGGTTCACGAATTAGCACATTTAGTACATATGAATCACTCTCGTGAGTTTCATACTTTAGTAGACGCCTATCTTCCAAACTCCAAACTTTTAAGAAAAGAGTTGAAAAATATACACCTAGTTTGATTTCTTTTTTTTATTAAAATATTCTACGTCATAACTACTTGATGGCGACCATAATAACCAGCCATTTGAATTGATGTTTTTAGCGCCTCTCATCTGCTCTCGTACTTCAAATTTTTCATAGTGACGTCGTGGTTTTGTGTAATCTTTGAAGTATTGCAACCAAGGTCTTACTCTTTTTGTATCGATTCTTGTTTTAATATTTGAGATACTTCTGTAGATTACGGCATAGGGGTGGTTTGATGGATACTTAAAGTTAAACGAACCACTTGAAAAACCTGATGGGTATAGCATAGGAGCTAAGTAATCAGCATGAGCTGCCAGACCTTCAACAGTTTGCCCTATATTGTTATCATCTTTTGACCAACAGATATTTCCGTATGTGTCCGCTGAGATAAATACGCCATATTTTCTAAGTCTATTTTGCGCTCTGTCTAAAAATACTCCCAATGCTTTTATACGATTCTTTTGAGTATTTGGTTTGCAAAACCTAAGTCCACTTTTTGCTGGAAAACGAATATAATCAAAGTTGATTTCATCAAAACCAACCTTAGCGGCTTCTTCCGCTACGTCAATAGTATATTTATGAGCGCGCTTATCAAAAGGATCTACCCATGCCATGTTGTCATCATTTCTCCAGATACTTCCATTATCATCGCGTCTGATTGCATATTGGGGATTATGCGAAGCTTGGATTTCATCTTTGAAGGTTACAATTCTTGCAATAGTGTAAATATTTCTATCTTTCATTCTTTTTATAAACTTTTGTATATTACGATTGGTTCTTGTGTCTTTTGCTCCGTAGCTATTATGTTGCTTGAGAGGTGTTAAAAAAGATATGGAACCATACTCATTTTTCACATCCATTATCACTGCATTTGCCTCAGTTTTATCAAGTAAATTGAGTAGATTTCGCATGGTTTTAGAATCGTTATGAGCACCCCAATATGTAAGGTATAATGCTTTAACCGTAATTGGTTCAACTTTGATTGAAGTATTATTTCTCTCACTATTAAAACTAAGACGTCTGTAGCCATAAGCCTTTACATGGTAAAGTTTTTCTTCTGAAGTAATAGAAAATGAGCCATTTTCATCTGTTTTAACACTATGCTTAGAGTCGCTAACAATTACACTACTTATTGGTGTCAAAGTTTTTGAGTCAATTATTTGTCCATCAAACGATGCAAAAAGAAAGTTTGGAAGAAGTATCATCATATGTAGTAATTTTTTCAATAAAACCTCTTTATATAGTTTTTTTGAAATAATACACAAATTTACTTATACCAATCCCCGTTAAGAATTATAACTTTAAAATTATGTTTCCTCCAGTAATCAAAGCTTATATCATTTAATTTTCGTGATGTTGCCATTTGTTCCTCCTACTAATAAATTTACCAATTTATTTTCATAAATAAGCATATTCAAATTCCTTTTTTTACATAAGGGTTCTTGGATATAACGTTTGTCGTGAGTAATAATTTCCCCGCTAGGGTAAATTATTGGTCTCCTCGTACTTGTTATAACTTTGGTTCAAGTTCTAGGTTTTGCACTCTATCAAGGTGCTTAATGTTGTCACTAATTAAAGTACAATCATTTTCTATAGCTATACTAGCAATCATTAAGTCCATATCAGCAATTATATTACC
>ERZ890953.501-NODE-501-length-22552-cov-7.789439_pt1 | contig 22552 bp, 23 predicted proteins | sample MGYA00521264_ERZ890953 | MGnify/ENA primary metagenome ERZ890953 (study PRJEB32303, sample SAMEA104408629) | aquatic metagenome | biome: Brackish water; feature: Chemocline; material: water | place: Baltic Sea | collected 2014-10-26T21:54:00 | depth 200 m ...
AGAAATAAGCTTTTTGTATTTGAGAGATATTTAGATATTTATAGTCAAAATTAAGGCTCTAAGCTTTACTAAGATTTTTTATAGTTAAAGTTAAGGCTCTAAGCTTTACTAAGATTTTTTATAGTTAAATTTGAAAGGGATTTTTTTACCGATGACTAAAATAACCGAAAATGAAATAGAACTCTTCGCCATTGAGCTTTTAGAAAAGCTTGGATTTGAGTATATCTATGCTCCTAACGTTGCACCAGATAGTGAAGCTCCCATGAGAGAGTCTTTTGAGGATGTCATATTCAAAGATAAACTCATAAACTCTCTAATTACTATCAATCCTACTTTAGATTATGACCTAATAGAGTATGCTGTAAAACAAGTCCAAAGACTACAAACAACAGAACTTTTGACCGACAACGAAGCTTTTCATAAAATGCTTACGGAGAGCATAACCGTTGAAGTGCAAAAAGATGGTGTTACTCGTGGTGAGATAGTAAAGCTTATAGACTTTGATGATATTTCTAATAATGATTTTGTGGTATCTAACCAATTTACAATAGTTGAAAATGGAATCAACAAGCGACCAGACTTAATCCTCTTTATAAATGGCTTGCCTTTAGTGGTAGTTGAACTTAAAAATCCCGTGGATGAAAATGCAACTATCAAATCAGCTTATAATCAAATACAAACCTATAAAAGTGTCATACCTTCTCTATTTACCTACAATGCTTTTTGTATCATAAGCGATGGACTAGAAGCAAAAGCTGGAAGTATATCAGCAGGCTTAACAAGATTTATGAGCTGGAAAAGCAGTGATGGAAAAAGTGAGGCTTCAAAGCTAATTTCACGAATGGAAACTCTCATAAATGGGATGTTAAACCCTATCACTTTGATAGATTTAATCCGTAACTTTATCGTTTATGAAAAAAATACAAAAGTAGATAGCAAAACGCAAATCACTACAATAGAAACAGTTAAAAAGCTAGCGGCTTATCACCAGTACTATGCAGTAAATAAAGCAGTAGAGAGAACTACACAAGCAAGTAGTATTAATGGAGATAAAAAAGGTGGTGTTGTTTGGCATACACAAGGAAGTGGTAAATCGCTCTCTATGGTGTTTTATACAGGTAAAATAGTCTTAGCCCTAAACAATCCTACAATCCTTGTTATCACAGATAGAAATGATTTAGATGATCAACTCTTTGATACGTTTGCAAGTTCGGCTAGCCTGCTTAGACAAGAACCTATTCAAGCCCAAGATAGAGAGCATCTCCAAAAGCTTCTCAAAGTCGCTTCAGGTGGAGTTATATTTGCCACTATTCAAAAGTTTCAACCAAAAGAGGGAAATATTTATGATGAACTCTCAGATAGAAGAAATATCATAGTCATAGCCGATGAGGCACACCGTACACAGTATGGATTTAAACCTAAAACAGTTGATGAAAAAGATAAAGATGGAAATGTCATAGGTAAAAAGATTGTTTATGGATTTGCAAAATACCTAAGAGATGCCCTACCAAATGCAAGTTATCTTGGATTTACTGGTACGCCTATTGAAAGTAGTGATGTAAACACTCCCGCCGTGTTTGGTGATTATGTAGATATTTACGATATTTCACAAGCAGTTCTTGATGGTGCTACCGTTAAGATTTACTATGAGAGTAGACTTGCTAAAATCACTCTAAGCGATGAGGGTAAAGAACTTGTAAAAGAGTTAGATAGTGAACTTGAAAATGATGAGCTAAGCGAGACACAAAAAACTAAAGCGAAATGGACTCAACTAGAAGCTCTCATAGGTAGTGAAAACAGAGTTAAAGAGGTAGCTGGGGATATAGTTTCTCACTTTGAAAAACGACAAGAAATTTTTGATGGCAAAGGGATGATAGTCGCTATGAGTAGAAGAATTGCGGTTGAACTTTATCGTGAGATTATAAAACTAAAACCTGATTGGCATGATGATGATTTAACTAAAGGTGTTATCAAAGTTGTAATGACTTCAAAAAGTAGTGATGGAGCGGAAATAGAAAAACATCACACAACAAAAAACCAAAGAAGAGATTTAGCTAATCGTATGAAAGATGTAAACGATGAGCTTCAGCTTGTTATCGTTAGAGATATGTGGCTAACTGGATTTGATGCCCCATCTATGCATACTTTGTATATAGATAAACCAATGAAAGGTCATAACCTTATGCAAGCAATTGCAAGGGTTAATAGAGTTTATAAAGATAAACCTGCTGGACTCGTTGTTGATTATCTTGGGATTGCAAGTGATTTAAAAAAGGCTCTCTCATTTTATAGTGATAGTGGAGGAAAAGGCGACCCTGCTCTTGCACAAGAACAAGCAGTTGCACTTATGCTTGAAAAACTTGAAGTAGTATCTCAGATGTATCATGGATTTGCTTATGAGGATTATTTCCAATCAGGTACAAGAGAAAAGTTATCGTTAATTCTTGAAGCTGAAGAGCATGTACTTGGTCTTGAAGATGGTAAGAAAAGATATATTGATGAAGTGACAGCATTATCACAAGCTTTTGCTATCGCTGTTCCACACGATGAAGCTATGGATGTTAAAGATGAAATCTCTTTCTTTCAAGCTGTAAAAGCGCGACTAGTTAAGTTTGAGGGTAGTGGAAATGGAAAAACTGATGAAGAGTTAGAAACTACCATACGACAAGTTATAGATAAAGCGCTTGTAACTGAACAAGTGATTGATATTTTTGATGCTTCTGGAATTAAAAAGCCTGATATATCTGTTTTATCTGAAGAATTTTTGCTTGAAGTTAAGGGTATGAAACATAAGAACATTGCTCTTGAAGTTCTTAAAAAACTTCTAAATGACGAAATAAAAACGAGGATGAAAACAAATCTAGTTCAGAGCAAATCTCTTATGGAGATGTTGGAAAATTCTATCAAAAAGTATCACAACAAAGTTATAACTGCCGCTGAAGTGATAGAAGAACTCATCAAACTAAGTAAAGATATTCATAAAATGGATGAAGAACCAAAAGCTATGGGGCTAACTGATTTTGAGTATGCTTTTTATACGGCTATTGCAAATAACGATAGTGCTAAAGAGCTAATGGAAAAAGACGTACTTCGCGAACTTGCAGTTGTTCTTACCGAGAGAGTAAGAGCTAACGCTTCTATTGATTGGACTATCAAAGAGAGTGTTAGGGCTAAACTAAAAGTTATTGTAAAAAGAACCTTGAGACAGTTTGGTTATCCACCTGATATGCAAATGTTGGCTACTGAAACTGTACTCAAACAAGCTGAGATGATTGCTAATGAGTTAATAGGTGCCTAGTTATTTAATATTCATTTTTAATAATTAAAAAAAATTAAAAGAATAAATGAAATGGAGAAAAGATGTTAAATTTAATTGAAGTTATCGATATAAAAATTAAAGAATTAGAGATGTACCATCAGCTTAGAGAAAATGCTTTTAGAGCTGATAATAGTTTTATAGCTGATAGTCCTAAGGTAGTTAATTTACTTTTAGAACAAGAAGAGTTAAAGATTAAAAGTATTTTGGCAACTAGGGAGTATTATGATGAATTTGAAAATTTTCTTAAAACAAAAAATATTCCTATATTTTATTTAACAACGAAAGCACAGATGCAAACAATAGTAGGGCATAAAATCCATCATAACTGTATGATGCATGGAATTAGACCAGCACAAACTCCCCTAGAAAAGCTACATGATAATATCATCATGCTTGATAATATAACTTCGAGTGAAAATGTAGGTTCTATTGCAAGAAGTGCCGCGGCTTTGGGTGTAAACTCTTATCTGTTACCAAACTCTTCTCCTCACCCTTTTAATAGAAGAGCATTAAGAGTCTCAATGGGGCATTCAGGATTAATCAACTATCATATTTATGATGATATTTTTACAACTATAAAAACACTCAAAATGCATGGTTATAGAGTATATGCAGCAGAAGTAACACCAACATCAACATTTTTAAGTAAAGTCGAGGTTTCTCAAAAATGGGTATTATTGATGGGGCATGAAGGTAAAGGCTTATCAAATGAAATACTTGATGTATGTGATGAGGTAGTAACTATTGAAATGGTGGCGGGTATAAAAAGCTTTAATGTGGCAGTCGCTGCCTCAATTATCATGTATAAATTTTTACATCACTAAAATCTCACTATTTTATTATATAATATCTTTATGAAAAATGTATATTTAGGCCGTGTGCCCATTCTTGACAATAACTCCAACCTCTGTGCATATGAGATTCTTTATAGAGATGCTCAGAAGAAAATACAAGCGAATGATAGACATACAAGTGCTTCTGTGATTAGTAGTGTTTTAAATAAGTTTGGAACACACTCTATTTTAGGAGATAGACAGGGTTTTGTCAGAGTGGATGAGAAATTTCTTATGAGTGATATTATATTTTCAATCCCAAATCAATTTTTTGTATTTGCACTTTTAAAAAATGTCTCTATGAGTGAAAAAGTGATTGAACGTATCCAACAACTTGATAAAAAGGGTTATACACTTGCTATAAATAATATGGCATTAGATGGTGATATTTTAAAAAAATATGAACCTATACTACAGAACCTATCTTTTATAAAGGCTAATATTAACCTTGAATTTTTCCCCTCTGTAAAAGAGATTATACAAGAGATTCAACTACATGATATTAAAGTGATTGCTACTTTGGTAGATGATCAGGAAGTGTATAATTTTGCTAAAGAGCTTGGTTTTGATTGGTTTCAAGGATACTTTTTTGCCCAGCCAAAGATTTTAAAAAATGCTAAATATGAAGCTACTCATATGAATGTTTTAAAACTCTATAATTTGTTGATGCAAGATGTAAATATTGATGAAATCACTCAAGAGTTCGAAAATAATCCAGAAATAACCGTGCAACTATTACAGTTTATAAATTCGGGTTATTTTCACTTTAGACAGCGAATCTCTTCTATACATCATGTATTAACATTGGTTGGTCGTATGGCTATTGGTCAATGGCTGATGTTGATGATTTATTCAAAATCAGTTTCAAACGGTAGTGAACGTTCTCCTTTAATGCTGATGGTGAAAAACCGCACAGAGCTTATGGAAAATATCTTAAAAATAGTGCAACCCAATGTAAAAAGCAATATGCTAGGTGAGGCTTATATGGTTGGTGTACTCTCTTTAATTGGTGTAATTTTTAGCATGAATCTTAGAGATATTTTAGACTCTATTCATATATCTGATGAGGTACGTAATGCACTTTTAGAGAATGAAGGGATTTTGGGTGAAATCTATGCCTTGATTCAAGAGACAGAACGTTTTGACATACGAGCTATTTACAGATTTGAGAAAAAATATGGACTAGAAAATAAAACTATAGAAAATTTAGTATTACAAAGTATGCAAGAGGTACAGATTTTTGAAAATCCTATTGTGGAATAATGTTTTGTTATCTTTGAGTTAATTTATTAAAGTACAATAAGATATTACAAAAAAGGAAAACAGAAAATGGCAGAACAAGAAGAAGGAAAATTAGACCCAAAATTCTTTGAGAGAGCAGATTCTTATATCGCTTTAGCTAATGGACATATTACGAGTGAAATTCACCCAGGAATTGTAAGTAATTCACTTATGTATGGTGCTTCAAGATTTAACTCATGGGTAGCAGCCGCGGGCTTTACAAATGGTGAAGATATGAAAAAAGAGAAAAAAGAGATTTTAGAATTTTTTGCTTCACAATATAAACTTATGCTAGAAGAAAACTTAGATGATTATATAGAAAATTATGATTATTATATGGGAAAATCAAAAGTAGATACAAGAAAATAAATCTATATCTTTTAACCAAGAAGTTTAATGGTATAATTTCAAAAAGATTATATTATGAACTTCTCTACACTTGCACTCTCAAAAGAGATGCTCCAAACCTTAGACTCCCTTAATTATACAAGTATGACTCCTATTCAAGCTGAGTCACTTCCTCTTATATTAGATGGTAAAGATGTTATAGCTCAGGCAAAAACTGGTAGTGGAAAAACTGCTGCTTTTGGAATAGGTCTTTTGAGTAAACTTGATGTTAAAAGATTTCGTGTACAGTCTCTTGTTCTTTGTCCTACTCGTGAACTTGCAGATCAAGTCGCTAAAGAGCTTCGACGTATTGCTAGGTTTCAGCACAATATTAAGATTTTGATTTTGTGTGGGGGTGAATCTTTTGGAAAACAACTAGGCTCTCTTTCTCATCAGGCTCATATTATTGTGGGAACTCCTGGGCGAGTTTTGAAGCATTTAAACAAAGAGAGTTTAGATTTAAGTGAGCTTAAAACTTTAGTGCTTGATGAAGCAGATAGAATGCTTGATATGGGTTTTATAGAGGAGATAGATGCTGTTTTGGCTTTTACTCCAAAAGAGAAACAAACACTACTCTTTTCTGCAACTTATGATAATGAAATAATGAAAATTAGTAAACAAATACAAAAAGATGCCATTAGTGTGAAAACAGTTTCTACTGAGAGTGCTAACAAAATCAAAGAGTATTTTTATAAAACAAACAACAAAGCAGAGAGTTTTGTAAATGTACTCAGTAATTATAAACCTGAAAATGTCATAGTTTTTACCAATACAAAAATAGAAGCAAAAGAGTTAGCCCAGAAGCTACAAAAAATGAAAATAGATGCAATTGCAATTCATGGAGACCTAGAACAGTATGAGCGTAATGATGTTTTAGTACAGTTTGCTAATAAATCTTGCCCAATTTTAGTAGCAACAGATGTGGCAGCTCGAGGGCTTGATATTAAAGAACTAAGTATGGTTGTGAATTTTGATATTCCTCATGGAAGTGAGACTTATACTCATCGTATAGGACGAACAGGAAGAGCTGGTGCTGAGGGTATTGCTATTACTTTGTACGATAACTATGAGAGTGAAAAAGCTGATGAATATGATAATGGTGCTAGACTTTTTAATGATACTGAATCTTTAAAAAAAGTAGAAAATTTTGAGATGTTACCTCTGTTTATAACACTTGTTATAGAGGGTGGAAAAAAAGATAAGGTAAGAGCTGGTGATATTTTGGGAGCTCTAACTGGTGATGCTGGTTTAAGTGGAAGTAGCATTGGTAAGATAGATATTTATGATAGACAGAGTTATGTGGCGATTGAGAGAAAGTTTATAGATGATGCCCATAAACGACTGGGTGATGGAAAAATTAAGGGTAAAAAATTTAGTGTTTGGATTTTGTAAAAGATGAATTTATATGATATAAATGTAACAACTATAGATGGGCAAGATATTTCAATGGCAAATTACAAGGGTAGGGTTTTACTGATTGTAAATGTAGCAAGTGAATGTGGTTTTACACCTCAATACGAAGGGCTTGAAAAACTCTATCAAGAGTATAAAGATGATGGATTTATGGTACTTGGTTTCCCATCAAATCAATTTAGTAAACAAGAACCAGGAACTAATCAAGAGATAAAGTTTTTTTGCCAAGGCACCTATGATGTTCATTTTGATATGTTTGCAAAAGTTGATGTCAATGGTGGAGGGACAATACCACTTTTTAAGTACCTGAAAAAAAAGCAGGGTGGTTTTTTAACTAATTCGATTAAATGGAATTTTACAAAATTTTTGGTTAATCGTGAAGGAAAAGTAGTTGATAGATTTTCTTCAGCTACAAAACCAAAAGATATAGCCAAAAGTATTAAAAAACTTCTAAAATAAACGAGGAATACACTTTGCTTATAGAAAGAATAATAAATAAAGATAGGTATGAATTAATTGGATAGAATAACAGCAACCAAAACAGCTCGTTTGGCAGAAGAGTGTAATAAAGAATTTCCCTTAAGTGATGAAGTTAAAAATGCTATAGCCGCTACAAGTAGAGAAGAGTTTGTCCCAGCAGGATTTAAACATAATGCCTATAAACTTGATGCTCTTCCTATTGGTGCCGCACAGTATATTAGCTCTCCCTTAACAGTTGCAAAAATGAGTGAGTACTTAGAGTCCAAAGGTGCAGATAGAGTCTTAGAAGTTGGGTGTGGTAGTGGGTATCAGGCAGCTGTACTATCTCATCTTTTTCGTGGTGTTTTTACTATTGAAAGAATAGAACCTCTTATATTGGAAGCTAAGGCAAGGTTTCGTACTTTGGGTATTAGCAATGTACATACAAGAACGGATGATGGACAAAATGGTTGGGCGATGTATGCACCCTATGATAGGATTTTGTTCTCAGCAACTGCAAAAGAAATTCCTGCAAAACTCTTTGAGCAATTAAGAGAGGGTGGAATTTTAGTAGCACCTATGCAAAAAGGCAATAAGCAGATTATTACTAAGTTTGTAAAAAGAGGCAACAGAGTGCAAAAAACAGAGCTAGAATCTTGTGATTTTGTACCTATTTTGGATGGGGTTCAGAAGTAAAAGATAGAATATGATATAATATTCTCATGAGAGCAAGTAGAGATGAAATTATCCTTTTTTTAACCCAAATAAAAAAAGATTTATTGACTAAAGGTATTGTCAAGATAGGCTTGTTTGGTAGTTTTGCTAGAGATGAACCAAGTGTTTATAGTGATATTGATATTGCCATTGAAAAAGAAAATGATTATCTTCAAAATAGAAGTGCTTATGAATATTTTGAACAAGTTACACAAATTAAACTGTTAATAAAAAAACAATTTTCTAGAAATAGTGATGTTTTTGATATTGACAGTAACTCAACTATGAAAACTTCCATTTTAAAAGACTTGATTTATGTTTAGTGACAAGGCTTTAGAAAGAGTAGAAGTTATTCGTAAAAAAATAAATTTTATTCGTACTATTATTTTAGAAAATGGCTCAACTATTAAAGCTCTTGAAGATGAACAAAATTCACGAGCATCGATTATGATGCATTTAACTTCCATAGCAGAACAGTTTGATAAATTATTGCATAATGGGGAGCTGGAGCTTCTTTCGCATTTTGACAAGCAAGATATAAAAGGGAGTTACGAGTTACGTGATTTTATAGCTCATGATTATGAGGGTGTTGATTTATATATTGTTGAAGATGTGATTAATAAGAGGCTTGATATTATTTTAAATAATGCGAACAAAATTTTAACATTAAATGAACAGGAAGATTAATGGAAGAAGTATACGGCATTAAATATCATAAACCAGAAGTTGTGTTACTTCAAGACACTGGAATAGGTGTGGCAGAATCGGCAGCTCGAACTTGTTATGATAGTTTTGAAAATAGCGAAAACAGAGTAGTAAAAGAGATTGAACATAGTATGCCAACTGATACTATGTGTGATGAGCTCAATGATATAGAAGACTCAAAACTTTTAGACGATTTAGCTTGGACTTATTTTCACCACTCTATTTTAGAACATGCAAATTTAAGTTTTTTAATTCGTGGAACTTCTCGTGGTGTACTTCAAGAGCATGCCCGTCATCGTTTGCAAGCTATAAGTGTACGAAGTACACGTTACACCATGAGTGGGATTATCAATGCTTTTGTTGCTTCAAAACATGGAGGAGACAGAGACTTTTTTATCGATAAAGTTTTTGAGTTTGATATGTTTGTGACTGCAGATGAAGATTATAATCGAGTTGAAATTGGTGGTATGTACGACAAACTTGATTTTCAAGCTAAACGAGTAGAAGATTTTCACTCTATTGCAGTTGCGAAAAGCTCTTTAGCTTTTATCAAAGAGTATGAAGGTGATGCACAAAAACTTTATAATGCCCTGCAAGCTGGCAAGAAAAAACGTAATGTTGGGGATGCTTTTAAACACATAATTACAGACAATGTAAAAGTTGATATGGTAGTTACTTTTAATCTTAGAAGTTTAAAAAATTATTTTACTCTTAGAGATAGTGGTGCTGCTTATTTTCAGATAAGATGGTTGGCTCAAGAGATGATGAAAGTAACACCTAAAAAGTATCTTGATCTCATAATCAAACAAAAATAGAGGTAATTATCATGTATAAAATATTATCAATAAGTGTGTTACTTTTAATCATAAGTGGATGCTCAAATTTTACAATAAATGCTACTATGTGTGAACAAATGGCATCGGAGCCAAATGCCGTTATTCCTCAAGAGTGTCAAAAATACTCAGAAAAAAAAGCACAAAAATCTTTTGATAAGTTCAAAGACAAGCATAAAAACAATGAAGATATAATAAAATTTAGCAAGGACGCAGATGATAAGCAAAATTGAAACGGCACAGACCCTACTTGAAGCATTGCCATATATAAAAAAATACAAAGATGAAATTTTTGTCATTAAGTATGGTGGTTCTGCACAGATTAATCCAGATTTAAAAGATAAATTTGCTCAAGATATTATACTCTTGTACCTTGTTGGAATTAAACCTATTGTAGTACATGGTGGTGGTAATAAAATCAATGCAATGCTTGATAAACTAAAGATAAAGAGTGAATTTGTTGATGGTATGCGAGTGACAAGTGAGCAGGTGATGGAAGTGGTTGAAATGGTTCTAAGTGGAAGCATTAATAATGAAATTACAACACTACTTAATATGCATGGTGGAAAAGCTCTTGGTATTACTGGTAAAGATGCAAACTTTATTACAGCAGAGCCAAAAGCAAATGGTAAATATGGTCTTGTAGGCGAGATTATAAATATCAATAATCACGTGATAGAAAAATTACTCGAAGATAAGTTTATTCCCGTTTTAGCTCCTATTGCATCAGGAAATGAGATAAACCATCCAGGGTTTAATATTAATGCTGATTTAGCAGCAAGTAAAATAGCCGCTTCACTAAAAGCAAGAAAAGTAATTTTTATGACTGATATTGTAGGTGTTTTAGATAAAGAGAAAAATTTACTCGAAACTTTAACAGCAGACGAAATAAAGGTTCTTAAAGCTGATGGAACTATCAATGGTGGAATGATACCTAAGGTAGATGCTTGTTTAGAAGCTGTTAATGCTGGAGTTGAAAAAGCACACATTATAGATGGTAGGGTAGAACACTCAATTTTACTTGAGGTATTTACTAGCGAAGGTGTTGGGACTGTTATTAGAAAATCGTAATACAAATAAGCTATAATTTCAAAAAAATAAACAAGGATAGGGTATGGCAAGAAGTGAAATATGTGAGTTATGTGGTAGTAGTGAAGATATAAAAGTATTAGAAGTTGCACAAGGTGATGGTAGTGAAGAAGCATCAATTTTTGCATGTTCTAATTGTCGTTCTCAGATAGAATCAGGCGAATTAGATGAGACACATTTTAACTGTTTAAATGACTCGATGTGGAGTGAAACACCAGCTGTTAAAGTGATGTCTGCAATTTTACTGAACAAACTTGGTCGTCAAGATTTACTAGAGATGATGTATTTTGAAGAGGCTGAACAGGCTTGGTTTGATAAAGCTTTAGGTGCTGAAGCAAACAAAATGGTGTATAAAGATGCTAATGGTGTAGAGTTAAAAGCAGGGGATAGTATTGTGATTTTAAAAGACCTTGAAGTAAAAGGTGCAGGATTTACTGCAAAACGAGGTACAACGGTGACCCGTATCTCTTTACCCGCTGATATGGATGACCATATTGAAGGTCGTGTAAATGGAACAAAAATTTACTTAAAAACAGAGTTTATCAAAAAAGCCTAATGCAAGCACAGAGTAGATTTCATAAAATAGATAAGGATTTTAGAAATCCTTATGCACGAGATAGAGATAGAATTATTCACTCCGGAAGTTTTAGAAAGCTTGAGTACAAAACACAGGTCTTTTTAAATCAAGAGGGTGATTTCTTTCGTACACGTTTAACACACTCCATAGAAGTTTCACAAATTGCCCGTTCTATTACCTCCGAATTAGGTCTCAATGAGTCATTAGCTGAGGCAATAGCACTTGCTCATGATTTGGGACATACTCCTTTTGGTCATGTTGGCGGAGATACTTTAGACGAGTGTTTAAAGGCTGATGGTTTTATTCAAGGGTTTGAGCACAATTTTCAGAGTTTTCGAGTTGTTTCATCACTGGAGAAGCGATATAAAGGTTTTGATGGTCTCAATCTTACCTTTGCAACTTTAGAGGGTATTTTAAAACACTCTTACCCTTACAAGAAAAGTTTTTTACCAAAAATAATACATGATAATTTTAACCTTGATACTCATCCTTCTATAGAAGCGATGATAGTGGATCGTGCAGATGAGATAGCTTATATTAGTCATGATATTGATGATGGAGTGAATTCTGGAATTATTAGTTTTGAAGATTTAAAAGAGAGTGAGTTAGTTGTAGAAATCTTAGAAAAAGTAGCTTCTGAGGGTGTAGGACAGGAAAATGATGAGATGTTTCGGTATAGATTTAGTTCTCATCTTATTAATAAACTTGTTTTTTCACTCCTTGATTACTCCAAAGATAAGATAGATATAGGTGAAGTTTTAAGTGCTCCAATAGAGAGTAAACTACCTATTCCAATTGGGTTTGAGCCAGAATTAGAGAGAAAAATTAAAAAACTAAAAAAATTACTTTTTCAAAAAATGTACCAACATAAAGATATTGTTAGAAAAATGTATGCTGGAAAACAGGCAATAATTGGTTTATATAAGGGCTTAATGCAAGAAGATAAAATGTTACCAGAATTTTACTATAAGCAACTTGGTAGAAGAAACAAACATAGAGTAATAGCTGATTATATGGCATCAATGAGTGATAGGTATGCTTTGAAATTTTATAATGAAATGTATGGAAAAATATAATATGAGATTTTTTTTAATTTTAAATATATTAGTAATGACTCTTCTTGCAGATGAATCAGATACAAATAGTACAAAAAATGTAAAAGCTCCAATAGCAGTGAATTCTAAGAAACTTATAGAAGTGAAAGATCAATCAGGATTAAGTGATAATGCACTCCGAAAGATTGCTAAAGAGTCAGATAGACATAATCAAAGCACAAATAGTAGTGCTATAGTTAAGCTTCCAATTGCATCAAAATGGGAAGAGTTATCTCCCACTCCTAAAAAAAATGATTGGATACAGACAAAATCGGGGGAGTGGTTTAAAGGCGATATCAAGGCACTTTATGATGATAAATTAGAGTTTTCTAGTGCTGAAGTTGGTCTGTACACTTTTCAATTTCAAGATATTACTCAAATTAAGAGTTATCAATTAATAAGTGTAAACATAGAAAACCTAGCCTCTTTTACAGGGATATTACGTTTAAAAAATAATAAAATAACTATTATACAGGGTGAACATACTTATGATTTTGATAAAAAAGATATAGTTTCTTTCGCTCCAGCCGGTGCTGAGGAAAGAAATTATTGGACTGCAAAAATTGACTTAGGTCTTGATATTCGTAGTGGAAATACTAATCAACAAGATTATAATGCTATGGTGAATTTAAAGAGAAGAACATCAGACTCTCGTTTGACATTTAATTATTTAGGTCGTTTATCTTCAAAGGATGGAGAGGAAGTTTCCAATGATCATCGTTTAAACGAAAAATATGATATATATTTGAGTCGTAATTTTTTCTGGACACCACTTTTTTCAGAATTTTATAGTGATAAATATAAAAATATAGATAAACAAATTACAGCAGGTATAGGTATTGGTTATACACTAATAAATACAAAAACAGTTGAGTGGACTGTCTCTAGTGGACCTGCATTTGTATATACAAAGTATCTCACTGTTACACAAGGGGACTCTACGACTGCTATTTCTCCTGCTTTAGAATTGAGCACAAAAGTAGAGATAGAGATTAACAAAATGCAAGATTTTACTTATGACTATAAGCTTACTTTTACAGATAAAAAATCGGGTACTTATAAACATCATATGCTTGCTAAGTTAGACAATAAATTTTTAAGTTGGTTAGATATTGATGTTAGTACAATCTGGGATTATATTCAACATCCTATAGAATCTAAGAGTGGTACAGTACCTTATAGAAGTGATTTTCAGATTATTTTAGGGTTTGGGATAGAGTTTTAGAGGTTTTAAAAATGAAAAGATGCTACAAACCAAAAGGTTTGTAGTTATCTGTTACAGGCGTGATTCATAACGTCTCATCATATAAAGACGCTTAAGCATCTTTTTACGAGAAGCAATTTTGAATTTCTTAAGTTTTTCAGTTGCTGTTTCATGGAAACGGCGAGCACGAGCTTCAGTAACGATTAAGTTACGGTCAGTCTGCTTTTTAAAACGTCTATAAGAAGCATCAAAATTATCATCATGGCGTAGTACAATACCAGGCATATCACATCACCCACTTTCTTTAAAATTTTTTCGAGTTGAAATTATATCTAAATCTTAGATTATTTCAAAATCTACTTTTTTGTACAGCCTGTATTGATTTTTAAAACAGAGTATAGTGGGCATAAGCCAATTGCACCTGTACCAAAAGATATAGCACCAACAGTGATAATAATATAATTTTGTGTAAATATACCAACAACTAAAAACCCTAAACCAACAACTAAACGTAGAAATCTATCTTCTATTCCTTCATTAAAACACATTATAAATCCTTTTTCCTTTTTTATATGGTGCAATTATAGAACAATTTACATTTACTGTCTCTAACATTGCTTACATAAGTTAATGAAATATTACATTGCAATCGTTTTTTATAAAAAGAGTAGACGGCTAGGTTCATAAATAGTACATTTGCGGCTATATCACTAAAATATTAATACTTGTTAAGTTATTACCTTGTATAATAGTGTAGTTAGTGATCACTAATAATTTTAATAAATTAGGATAATAATATGACAATAAATAAAGAAACTCTCAAAGAAAAATTAAAAGAAGCTCAAGCAAATGATGATTCGCATGTTATGGATAGAATGATAGATATTACTTATGGAATGGCAACTAAAATACCAGTTGTTGGTAAATTTGCAAAAACATCACTTGATAAGATAGATGCTCTTGAAAATACTAAAAAATTCAGTAGTAAATTGTTTAAGCCTTTCTTTCCATTTGTGAAAGTAGATAAAAAATATACTGAAAAATTTGTTGAAAATGCAGAAAAAAAAGAGGAAGCTAAATAGCCTATGTTTACAGGACTTATACGAGAGATTGCCACTGTTAAAAATTTATCTGCTTCTACTTTAAGCATCAAATCCATTTATAAAGCTGGAATTGGTGATAGTATTGCCATAAATGGTGCATGTTTAACTGTTACAAAACTATCAAACGATGGTTTTTCAGTTGAACTCTCTCCGGAGAGTCAAAAAGTTCTTGCAATGGAGAACTATAAAAAAGAGGTTCATATAGAACCTGCTATGATGATGGGTGATAAGTTTGAAGGTCATATAGTTCAGGGTCATGTAGATTGTATAGGCACGATAAAAGCGATAAAAAATAGTGGCAACTCTTATGATGTTTTTGTAGAAGTCCCTAAAAAGAATATTCCTTTTATAGTTCCTAAAGGCTCTATTACTATTGATGGAGTGAGTCTGACTGTTAATGATGTAAATGATACTATTTTTAGACTTACTATTATTCCTCACTCTATCAAAGAGACTCTTTTTAGAAATTATCATGTAGGAAGTAAGGTAAATGTAGAGACAGATATGTTTGCACGTTATGTTGCTCATATTATTGCTCACCAAACAAAAAGTACTTCACTCTCGTGGAATGAAGTAGATGCTATCCAAGCGAGTTTTTAAAAATCAAAAATCAAGTATTAAAAGATGTTTTTGGACATCATAGTTTTAGAGAGCTTCAAGAAGAGGGTGTTGACTCTATTTTAGGAGCTCGTGACTTACTTATGATACTACCAACAGGTGGTGGAAAAAGTTTAGTTTTTCAATTGCCAACTATGATGATGGATGGGATTACTATTGTTGTTTCTCCACTTATTGCCCTTATGCAAGACCAAGTAGCAGCACTTAAAGCTCAAAAAATAAGTGCTGAAATGATATCCTCAGCACAAAGCTTTGATGAAGTGGATGATATTATTTACAGACTTAAAGAGGGAAGTATAAAGTTTTTATACCTTTCTCCTGAACGACTCAACAACGGCTCAACTCTTAATTTACTCCATAGTTTGAAAATCAATTTTTTTGTTATTGATGAAGCTCATTGTATTTCTCAATGGGGACATGAGTTCCGTGATGATTATAGAGCATTAGGCAACTTAAAAGAGAACTTTCCACACACTACTATAGCTGCTTTTACAGCAACTTCGACTGATAATGTAACAACAGACATTATGCGAGAATTACGACTTCAAAGCCCTCTGCTGTTAAAGGGCAAGGTATTTCGTAAAAATATCTTCATTTCAGCTCAAAGACGACTGAGTAATGGCCATACACAACTTACAAACTTTTTATCTCGTCATAAGGCAGAGAGTGGGATTATCTATGTAAGTTCGCGTAAAAAGACAGAGGAACTTAGTAGCTTTTTAAATATCAACGGGTACAAATCATTGCCTTATCATGCAGGATTACCACAGCATGTAAGAGAGCAAAATTTTAAAATATTTGTCAATGACAATGTAGATATTATGGTTGCCACTATCGCTTTTGGTATGGGAATAGATAAAAGTGATATTCGTTTTGTAGCACATATGTCACTACCAAAATCTCAAGAGAATTATTACCAAGAGATAGGGCGTGCTGGACGAGATGGAGAAGATAGTGAAGTTTTACTTTTATTTAATGCTGGAGATATAGTTTTACATAAAAGATTTCTACATGATATTAGTAACGAAGAGTATAAAAAGCATCTTGATACAAAGATAGATAAAATCTATAAATATGCTACAAGTGAGATATGTTTTCATAAGCAACTTGCAGAGTATTTTGATGATACGATGGATGAGTGCAGGGATAGATGTGATAACTGTTTAAATTCTGATGATAAACGTCAAGATATTACAAAAGAGGCTCAGATGATTTTGAGTGCTATTTATAAAACAAATCAGGGTTTTGGAAAGAATTATATTGTAGATATCTTAAGAGGTTCTAAAGAGCAAAAAATTTTAGCAAACGGTGCTGATAAACTCTCTGTATATGGTATAGGTTTAGATTTAAGTAAAAAGGAGTGGTTTGTAATATTAGAGCGATTATTAGAGCTTAAAATTTTAATACTAGGTGAATTTAGTGTTTTAGAACTCACAAATGATGCTATTGAAGTGTTAAAGTCTCTTAAAGTAGTTGATATTAAATCCTCAAGACTTCAAATAAATGTTAAAGAGAAAAAAGTTGCCCAAGCTAAAGAGTTTGATTATGATGAAGACTTATTTGAATCTTTAAGAGTAAAAAGAAGTGAATTGGCATCAGAGATGGGAGTTCCAGCTTATATAATTTTTAGTGATAAAACTCTTAAGCATTTAGCTAATGATAAACCTTTTGATAAGGCAAGTATGCTTGATGTGAATGGTGTCGGAGCTAAAAAATATGAGCAATTTGGAGAAGATTTTTTAACTGTAATTAATGATTGATGTTAATATAATTACTATACTCACCATTTACACACTTTTATAAGATAAAATAGTGTTATTTTTTGATAAACTGCATAAAAGGTTTTAGAGATGTTGAAATATTTTATTTTATTATTTATTCTTATTTTTACAGCTTGTGAGAGTACTAATAGTATTCATCATCTGCCTTCTGTAGAAGGGGACATCGTTGATACAAAGTCATGGTACAATGATGCAACTACAAATATTTTAGAAATGAATGTACAGCTTCTTACTCCAAATACATCCTTATGTGCTGAGTATAATGATACGGGGGGAGTTTTACGACCTTGTACATTAAATGATGTGAATCATGATACAGATATTTTAGATAATTATGTTCCTATTTTAGATGTAAAAATGTCAGCAGATGATTTTGTATTATCTAATGAACTCTCTAATGCTACTTTGAAAATCCGTGGAGATTACTCTAGGACATTAGAACAAAAGTCGTATGCTATTAAACTTAATTCTAAAACAGAACTTTTTGAGTCACAGCGAAAATTTCAACTCAATAAACATCAATCAGACCGCTCACGAGTTAAGAACAAACTAGCCTTTGATTTGTTTCGCACAATTCCTAATATTACAAGTATTAAAACACAATTTGTCCATTTAAAGATAGATGATGTGGATTATGGACTTTTTACTCATGCTGAAGCTATGAGAGAAGAGTTTTTAGTCAACCGAGGCTGGAATGAGGATGATAATCTTTATAATGCTGTTGGATGTTTTTTTGAAGTGAGAGATGAATTAGCTGTGGATTCAAAGGGTAATCCTTTAAATGCTGAATTATTTGATACAATTTTAGAGATTAAAAATGGTAAAGATCATGCTAAAGTTGCTCAGTTAATGAAAGAAATTAATTCTGATACTGATATTGATTTAGTAATACAGAAGTACTTTAATCGCCAAAATTATATAACATGGATGGCAATCAATCTTATTTTAAGTGATAAAGATACAACTTATCATAATTTTTATTTATACAATCCTGTTTATAGTGATCTATTTTATTTTTTGCCATGGGATTATGATGGTGCATGGGCAACTCAAAACTTTTTAGGTAAAAGTGAATATGGTATATCGGTATGGTGGGAATCGATTTTACATAAAAAATTTTTAACAAAGAAAAAGAATCGTGATGATGTTTATGCGATGGCAGATGAAATTAGAGCAAAATATATTACGGATGAAAAAATTACAGCATTAACTGATAGTTATAGAGATGTTGTTAAGCCCTATATTAAGCAATTACCTGACAGCGCAAACAATAGTGAAGCTTCATGGAATGAGGCAACAAAAGCCTTGGCTTCTGATATTGACAAAAATATAGCACTCTATAAAAGTGTTATTGGTCATCCTATGCCTTTTAGAGAGTTTGCTATATATGAAAATGGTGTATTGACTCTATCTTGGGAAGCATCAATTGATTTAGAAGAAGATCTTATTGTGTATGATGTGAATTTATCCTCTGATATAAACTTTACGAATATTATATTTTCTGCAAAAGATGTGTCGGGAACAAGTTTAGAACAAAATATTGAACTTCAAAAAGGTATATACTATTTGAAAGTGATTTCTAAAGAAAAACAAGATAATACTCATTACCAAATCGCTTTTGACCAAATTGAACAAGAGGGTATAGTACATTATGGTGTATTAGAGTTTGAGGTGAAATAATTTGGAAGTTGAAAATAAAGTTATTAAAAAAAGAAAAAAACAAAACTCATCAGGTTTAGTGAGTACATTTTTTAGAAATGCCTTACGCTCAAATCTTGATTTGACCTCCCTAGCCGATACAAAAGCGGGGATACTTATTTCAATCAACGGTTTTATACTTACTGTAAGTGTAACAGCTTCGAGTTTTGCAGTGCATAATACAATGATGAATTATGCTTTTATCTCTATTATTTTAACTTCTTTAGGTTCTATTATCTTAGCAGTAATGGCGGTAAAACCAAGAAATAAAAACAAATTTGTTCCAAAAGAGCATTTAGAAGAGTACTCTAGTCTGCTTTATTACCAAGACATAGCAGATTTAGAGCCTAAAGAGTATATACAAAGCATGGAAAAAGCTCTCAAAAGTAGTAAAAAATCAAAAACTGAAATTATTAAACACCTACATATTTTAGGTGCAGAGATAAAAAAGAAATATTTTTGGCTCAAACAAGCTTATACTTATTTCTCTTTTGGTTTAGTTATAAGTGCTTCTTTGATGATATATGGTTTGGTTCATGTAGAACAAACTGCTTTTTATAATCTCTCAAATGGCAATGTTGAATACAAAAAAAATAAATTTGACAATATTTTCGAGCCATCAGGTGCTACAAAATTAAGTAATGGGAATATTTTAATTGTAGAAGATGATAGTGGTGCTGATAGCTTAAAACTAATAGATGTGGATGAAAGTGGCATAGTTACAGAGTTAGGAAAAATGCATCTTCCAAAGAAATTAAAAAAATATTGGAATAAAAACATTGAAGATTTAGAGGCGGTTACTTCCCATGCAAATCAAATTTTTGCTATTACTTCGCACTCTCGTAATAGAAATGCAAAACGAAAAAGTGAACGAGAAAAGTTAATTATGCTCACATATAATGGTGTAAATGTTGAAAAATATTATATTTATAGTGATTTAAAAGATGAATTATATAAACACTTTCCTACTTATTTTACTCATAGTGTGTTTCAATCAGACGATATTAATATTGAAGGATTAGTCTATAGTGAAGATGAAAATATGTTATATATTGCCTTTCGAGCACCATTAAAAGATGGAAAAACAATACTTATTGGAATAAAAAATATTCAAGAGCAATTACTTAAAAATTTAACTCCAGAATTTAGCGAACCTATACTTTTAAATTTAAATGGTTTAGGTATTAGAGATATAACTTATGACACTCAAAAAGATGGTTACTGGATTATAGCTGGTAGCTCTACTAATCGAGATAGTGCCTTTGAGTTATGGTTTTGGAATAAAAAGAAGAATAAACTTTTATTTGTGAAAAATCATCCCAATGTTGGTTTTGGAGAGGGAATTGTTGTAGTAAATGATGAAATGAAAGATGCTGGATTGTTAATTGTAGAAGACAATGGTCAAAAACCTAATAAATCAGCAGATTATATTATGATAAATAGGGATAGTTTATGAGATTCCTTTTCTACATGATAATTGCCTCTGTTCTTGCTGCTCAAAATACACAAAGTTGCTATACCGTGCAACTTTTAAGTAAATTTAACAATGCAAGCAATAAAAATATTTTGTCTTATGAGAAGTATCCCACAGAGTGTAAGCTTATGGAAATTGGAAAAAATATTACACTTCGTTGCGGATGTTACGAACATATTGCTTCAGCACAAAAAAAATTACCTCAATATAAAAAAGAGTACAAAAAAGCATACATAGCAACTACATACAGATATAGATTTGATGAAAAAACTCAAGTACCAAAAGCTAAAAAAGAGAAAAAGAAAAAAGATATACCCTTAGAAATTATTGATGTTTTTGTTGAAAATAATCACTCTTATATGCAAGATAGTAGTGGTAAACTTAATAAAATAAGTGCATTGAAAATAATGACTAAAAATGAGAATAAGAGAGTAGTAAAAAAGAGTAAAAAAGCTAAAAAGAAGAAGAAAAAGAATAAGAATAAAAGTCGATTTGTTAAAAAAAGCGAAGGGGAGTTTTTCTATGATGATGCTTTACGAAGTTTTAAAGGAACATATCAAAGTAGTAAATTAGCTGGAGAATATGGTACTGGAGATTTAGATTTTAAGTATCGTTTTGGTGCACAGATTAGTTATGATTTTGGATATGTAAATGAGGCTGAACAATCTTATACGAATGGTGAATTTCGACGTATACGAATCTATAATAAAGGTAGCTTTTATGATGAGAGCCTGTTTTATGAACTTGAATATAGTTTTACAGGTAATAATAATATAAAAGATATCTACTTAGGTTATCAAAACAGTATTGATTTAGCAAATATGGATTACCGTTTTAAAATTGGGAATATTAAAATACCATTCTCTTTAGAAACTTACTCAACCTCAAAAAATATTACTTTTATGGAGAGAGCTTTAACAGATAGTTTTGCAGATAACAGAAAACTAGGTATTGAGCTTTTACTCTCTAAAGAGATAGAAGATAATTATCTTAATTGGTTTGTATCTGGGTATTCTAACTCACTAAATGAAAGATCTTCTACAGATGAAATTCATAATGGATATGCTTCAAGATTGACATATGCACATAAATTTAGAAAAAATCATTTAATAAGTTTTGGTGGGGCGGTGATGAGTAGAAACATTGATGGAGACACTCTCAAATTTAACCAAGGTACTGAATCGAGCATACTAAGAGATAAATATGTTTCTGTCAAGATTAATGATGTAGATACTACATTGAAAAAGAATATAGAAGCACTCTATATTAATGATGAATACTCTTTGCAGGGAGAATATATATCTACAGATGTTAATGCACTTAAAGATAATTATAATTTTTTGGCTTATTACATACAGGCGAGTTATTTTATATTTGGCAAAGGCAGAAGGTACGACTTAAATGATTCAAGTTTAAAAAAAGTGAAACCAAAAAAAGGTGGTTCTTTAGAATTTGCACTGCGTTACTCCTACATAGATTTAAATGATAAGGATGAGCATGGTGGTACTCAAAGTGATATGAATTATGCTCTGAATTGGTACTTAAGTAAAGAGTTTAAAGTGATGTTAAATTATGTAGTCTCTAAACCAAAGGGGACGGATGATTATGACGGTTTATTACAAATTTTACAAACAAGGCTTTTATTCGCTTTTTAACACTAAAAAGTCACTACAATATCACTAGTTTATGCTAGAATAATATATATCTTGTTTTGAAGGCTTTTAATGAAAACTATAATCTTCTCTTTTTTTACTTTATTGATGTTTGGATGTTCTAGCACATCTTTAGTGACTACAGAAAAATCTCTTCCAAAAGTTTATGTTGATGTGAATGAAACACATAATTTACAAAAAGATGTTGTTGTGTCACTCTTTAGATTAAATAATTATACAGATACTCCAAGAGCTGGAATGCGCTCAGCTAATATTATTGAAGGTCTACTACTTTCAAAAGGGTTTCGAGTAAAGAGC
>ERZ890953.503-NODE-503-length-22504-cov-4.737717_pt1 | contig 22504 bp, 21 predicted proteins | sample MGYA00521264_ERZ890953 | MGnify/ENA primary metagenome ERZ890953 (study PRJEB32303, sample SAMEA104408629) | aquatic metagenome | biome: Brackish water; feature: Chemocline; material: water | place: Baltic Sea | collected 2014-10-26T21:54:00 | depth 200 m ...
GGCCGAAGCCAGTCCGCCAAGTCTAATTTTGAGAATTTGGCTTATCGATTCCAATTCGTCGCCATAGATATTAAAGAATCGAATAGCTCTTTCGGTCAGGAAATCTATGCGTTCTTTTCGGGTTTGGGGCTTTTCCATGTCGCATTCCTGTCAAATATATTGGTTGCCCACGAGAGTCTCACGCGCCAGAAAGCTCAAAGCTATCTGGATAATATTTTTTGCAACATAGAATTATCGCTTCAGCGTTGGCTACTTCTCGTTCTGCTGCTTAAATTGACGCATTTTTCGTTTATCAACTTGTTGCTGCTCTTTTTGTCGCAACTTTCGTTTCTGTTCCTGCTCCTGCTCCAGTTGTTTTTGTTCCTCTTGCCGCATTATTCGTTTTTCTTCTTGTTGCTGCGCTAGTTCCAGCCGCGCTTGTTCCCGTTGTTTATAGTCATCTTGCTTTTTCTGTTTCATACGTATTTTCCTCTGACATCATTAGGGCTTCCACCCCCCATAGCACTCTATTTCTTGGGTTTCCCGCTTGCGGTATAGCGCAAGTCCTAATCATTGATTTCAAACGTTGTTGAGGTTCACCCTCGCGCGTTCTTTACTAACCTGAAGGAAATCGTGGAGTTTTAGCCGGACCGTTTCAATATCCACATTCATGGCCGCTGCCCATTCTCTTATTAGACGATCTGTGAAATGGCCTAAAGCTGTTTTCTCAGTTTGATTCAAATTCCGTTGGGTCTGTAGGATCGTAAGATCTCGCACCAGTTGGCTGGTTGCAACCAACGCATCACTTGCCCTAACTTCTTCAATTCGAATCAGCAACATGTCTCTATCGATCTCCACATCTTGAATGATTTTCTGTAATTCATTTTGAGCGAGGTGAAGCGTATCCCGTGATGCAACGGGGCGGATGCGGGGGTTATCCACGCTGTTTCTTGGAAACCACCAACAGGCATTATCTTTGATTTCTACCCGAAAATACGCTATCGGTTTCCCTTGGAAGGGCCTTTCATCGATCTGTTTGATCTGACCGATGCCATAAGCGTGATGAACAACCCAATCGCCTATCGAGTATGGATGTATTATTTTTGTCATGGGTTTTCCTGAGACACAACTTTTTATTCAAGACGCATTGAAGTACAACGTAATATTTCGGGCGTATTGCTTATTGGGCAGGCTTCGATTGTATTAGACCTGGCCCGTTGCCGCCTTGCGCTCTTCTGATTTCTTCCGCCGGATATGCTTTCGCATCCCTTTGGACAAACGTTTCTTTTTCGGTTTTTTAATCTTTTTCGTTTCATCTTTCATTGTTTAATCCTTTTTATAAAAATATTGCGGTCAACCAACATGCAGCTCGGTGACCTGGATGAAATTATTTCGTAAATATCTTCTCGCTATCTTTATTTTTCTTCGCTCTTTTATCTTGCTTCTTTTCTTTCATGCTTTTTTGTGGTTTTTTCTTGGACGTTTTTTTGTTGTTCGTGCCTTTGGTCATGATCTTTCTCCTTCTCGATGCATATTTTGAAATTCGGGGAAATTAGGATTTACAAAATGGCGAAATCCCCATCATCTTTTATTTTGCCCTTTCCTCGCTCGTTGCTGAAAAGGCTAACTATTGCCAGATGTCAACTTCCACTCGAAAAGCAACTCCTGGTTATCTGGGGGTGGTACAGGCTGAACAAATTTTTCGTACCCGGCCAGGTTAATACCATGGAGTTCTTGCACTCGCTCTCGATACCAGCGATCATATGGCAGATTAGAAGCGATGATCTGGCTCAACGCCCGGCCAACATCGAGGGCTTCAATCGTGGTCACAGCCGTCGCCCCATAAGTGGTTTCCACCAACGCCAACCGTTCGTGGGTGATACCTAATCTTCGACGAGAAGTTAGATACATCTGCTGTCGAGAGCCAGCTAGCTCCTGGCAAAACCGCCGCCAGGCTTCCACCTTACCGGTCAGGATAGGGAATGTGAATACAACGCCAGACATCGGTGTATCTCCCAGGGTATAATACTCTTTTCAGGGAAATATTTGGCTTTTTGGTAATGCCGCGAAAACCTCTTGCCTTTCAAGGTCGGCAGCCATCACGGGGATTCCCAGAGACCCAAATATTGGTCTTTTTACGGGTCTCTGGGAATCCCCGTGGTATGTTGTCCACAATTAGGGGTAATGGGCGTGCTCTGCACGCCCATTACCCCTAATTGTGGAATTTCTCACGGCAGTTCCCAAAGAGCCCTTTTTACTGATACTTTAATTTGAGTATAATGAGAGAGAGTCTCAAACGCGTCACAAGGAACTTCCGATGGCAACCCAAATCCCAGTATTGCATATCTTGGCACTTGGCCCCCCCGAGGTTCGTCTGGGCGAACACCTGATATCCTTTCCCACTCGTAAAACCCTGGCCTTACTGATCTACCTGGCAATTGAGGTCGGTTTACAGCCGCGAGATTCTCTGGCCTCTCTGCTGTGGCCAGAAGCAAGCCCTAAACGCAGTCGTGCATCGCTGCGCAACACTTTGAGCCATCTACATGCCGCGTTGGGTAAGACGAGCGGTGAGTTACAAACACCTTACCTTTACGTCACACACCAGGCACTGGGCATAAACCCAAATGCAAAAATTGACTTTGACTTACATACGGTAGAAATTGCTTACGGGCTGGCGCGCGCTGATCGTTCAAACCGGAAGCTACCGGATGGGTTGGTAAGCCTGCCTGCATTACAATCAGCGACTGAATGTATCCGCAGCGATTTCTTGGTCGGATTTTCTCTAGGCGATGCTCCCGGCTTCGACGATTGGGCGGCTATCCAGCGCGAAATCTGGCACCGTCGGTTGGGTCTGATCCTAGACCGGCTGTCCGAAATCCAGTTTGCGCGCGGCGAGTTTGCAGGTGCCACAGAAACTGCCTCGCAGTGGATTGCCCTGGATGCGCTGAACGAAGCTGCCTATCGCCGCAAGATGCGGGCGCATTTCGCGGCTGGCGAACGCGGGCAAGCGCTGGAAACCTATCAGGTTTGCCATGCCGTTTTGACGGCTGAATTGGATATCGAGCCAGAGCCAGATACAGTTGCCCTGGCAGAGCGCATTCGCACACAAGCCTCGCCCATACATTCGAGCAGTCGTCGCTCCGCACCTCGCTCACATCGCCCAGATACATCGGTTGCTTTCCTGGAAACCCTGTTTACCGGACGAGTTAGCGAGTATCAATCGCTGGTTCATAGCTACGAGCGCGCCGTCGCAAGCCAGTCTCAGTTGGTGGTGCTTAGCGGTGAGGCCGGGATTGGCAAAACTCGCCTCGCCAGGAAATTCTTAGCTTGGGCCAGAACGCAGGGGGCAGAATTGTTGCAAGGTGGCGCTTTTGAGAGCGGCAGCCATCTGCCATTCCAACCACTGGTTGAAGCGCTGCGACTGCGACTAGAAAACGAGAACTCGCTTCAGGATTTACTGGATGATGCGTGGCTGTCCCCGCTGAGTCAATTGCTTCCTGAATTGCACCAACACTATCCGAGATTGTCATCGCCTCCTTTTGAACAACTTTCCCCTGAAGCAGATCGAAGTCAGGCACAATTCTATGAACCCCTCATACAATATACGCTGGCTCTGGCCAAACAAGCACCGTTGGTGCTGTTCGTGGATGATCTGCAATGGACGGATAATGCGACCTTAGATCTGCTGCAATTTGCCATCCGGCGCTGGCGAGACAGTGCGGCGCGGGTCTTGTTATTGGTCAGCCTGCGCTCAGAAGCGCTGCACCCGATGATCCACCTTCAGCAAACGGGCGACCCTCAGGGTTTGGCCCATTGGTTGACACGCATTGCGCGTGAGTTGACGCCAGTTCATATCGAATTGGAACCGCTGGGGGAACAGGAAACGGTGCAAATGTTGCAGTCTATCCTGGCACCATCCGCTACCGACTTCGCCCACTGGTTATATAACGAAACGCGTGGACAGCCTTTTTACTTAATGGAGACGTTGAAAGATTTACTCGAACGGCAAGTGCTCCACCCCAAGCGGCGCGCGGAAGGGCAATGGACCTTTGCTGTGGCCGCTGAACACGACCTTGGTCAGGCAGTGCGTGTCCCATCAACCGTGCATACCGTCCTCCGCTCACGGTTAAATCGACTCAGCCCAAATGCTTTCAATATGTTAGCGAGTGGTGCCGTGCTTGAACAGCAGATTTCATTCGAGCGATTATGCGCTATCGCCAACATAATTGAAGACTTGGCTCTGCCCGCCTTGGACGAATTGATCAGCGGCAGGCTTTTACTGGAAGCGGCGCAACCAGAGTTTGCCAGCACCTATGTCTTTGCTAACGACATGCTGCGCGATGTAGTCTATACCGAAGCCGGGGACGCGCGGCGGCGGCTTTTCCATCGACGGGCGCTGGAAACCCTTGAGGCTGAAGAATTTCCTGCGGCAGTGCTGGCCCATCATGCGCTTGCAGCCGGATTGGTATCGGCCGCTTTCCGCCACAGCCTGGTTGCTGGGCGAGAGGCTCTGCGTATCTCAGCGGTGCGTGAGTCCATCGTCCATTTCGAGCGTGCCTATCAGTTTGTGCAGGATGCGTCACTACCCGATATGCCAGACGATAGAGAATTGCGGGATTTGTACACGCAGCTAGGTAGAGCCTATCAATTGAGCGGCCAATGGGAAAAGGCTTTTGCAATGGATGCTGAACGTGACAGATTGGACGGATTGCCGTCTCATTGTTCCTGAGTCTGGTGTCGCTCTCATCATTGGTCTCTATTTTTCGATTTCAACCCACATTTGTTCCCCATTCGTAGATATATGAATCCAACCGTGCTGGTCGGTGCGCAGGAGAGAATAGCCACCGAGGGCGTCAAGTGTTCCGGCGTCGGGGCGCCCGGCGGAGTCATCGGCGGCGACGGAGAGCAGGACGAGTTGGGGGTTGAGATTGTTGATCCAGGCGGGTGGATTGAGGCGTGCGTATCCGTTGTCGGCCAATAACAGCACGGTGACCGGGCCGATGTCCTGACCCATACGCAAGCTTTCATAATCAGCTTCATGCGCGCCCAGGGGTAGCAGGGCGCGGAAGTTTTCCCATTCCAACAAGAGGATTGCGCCGCGTTTACCAGATGTAAGTATGTGAAGTTGCGCCCCATTCCCAAGATCGAGGCTTTGCCCGGCTAGTGCAAGGATATTGGGTATTTGGGATTGGGTGAGGGTTTCGCGCAGGTAGTCGGCGGCGCGGGCAGGGCTATCGGGCCCGGCCCAAAGCACGGCATCTGGCGGGAAGCGCTCCAGGGTGCGCGGCAGGGCGGCGACTTGTTCCTTGGTGGATGATGCCACGATCAGCCAGTCCAACTCTCGCTGGAAGGGCGGTAAGCGTCTCCCCAGTGCTTCCGAAAGCAGGCTGGTGGAAGGGCCTCCGTCGATGAGCGCATAGTGCCCGGATGGAGTCTGAATCAGCAGGGCATCGCCGGTACCAACATCGAGCAGAGTCAGGTGCAGCAAGCTGTCTGGGGCACCTAGCGTGGAACGCCACGTGAGTGTGGCCAGAATCCCCAGGGCGGTGATGATCGGGAGCGGCTTGATGGCAGGCATCCACCTTGATGAACGCGACCAACCTAACGTGAGTCCGAAAAGCACCCCATAGAACAAGGCCACCCATAACAGACCGAGATCTCCCAAAACCAGCACCCCGCCTCGCCACAGGCCAAAATATTCCACCACCCGGATGGTGAATAGCACAAACGGCCAGGCCAGCGGGGCGATGAGCTTGCCCAGCGGCAGCCAGATGGTGCCTAAAATCAGCGCCAGCCCGCCGATGGTCATGATCGGCGCCTGTACCGGCAGGATGACCGGATTGGTGAGAAACGCGCTCAGCGAGATGCGGCCGAAGTGGTAGGCCATGATGGGCAGGGTGGTGAGTTGAGCGGCCAGGGTAAAGAGAATATATTCGCCGACCGGCCCGGCCAGTTTTTGTGCCGTGGATTTGGGTATCAGGCGGGAGGCTTGATGGATAAAAGCCTGGCTGAAGAGGTCGGCATAGAGTACCAGGCCGAGGGTGGCGGCAAAGGAGAGTTGAAAGCCGATGTCCCAGGGGACGTGGGGGTTGTGCAGCGCCATGATCGCAGCGATGAAGGCCAGGGTGGTGAGACCGTGCTGCCTGCGCCCAACCTGCCGGGCAAAGAGCGATAGACCGCCCATCAGCGCGGCGCGTAGCACAGCCGCGTCGGCCCCGACCAGGATGGTGTAAATGGCGATGCCCAGCGCAGCAGCGATGGCTGCGCGGCGCGGGTTGAAAATGCGCCCAAAGAAAGTGGCGAACAACCCGGCGATAATCGTAATATTGAAACCTGAGATGGCAATCACATGCGATGTTCCCGTATTCTTGAAAGCTTCTTGCACCGGGGCGGGGATCCCGGTCTCCACACCGAGGAGTATCCCGGCAAAGAGCGAGGCTTCAGGGTCAGGCCACAGTTTGTAGACCGTTGCCAGGGAGTGTTCTTTGAGAGCATAAATGGCGCTCAGGATGGAATTGCCCTGATGCTCATCGAGCAGCCCAGCATGGTTGATGGGCATATAACTGTAAATGCCTTGCCGGGCGAGATATTCGCGGTAAGAAAATTCCTCGGCGTGAGGCGGGGTTTGAATTCGGCCACGCAGCACAATCCGGTCGCCGTAGTGGAATGCTTCATCCGGCGCAACCCGCACGAGCAGCAGCCCGCTGACTGATATGGCGCTGACATCATTGGCCGAGTGGATGCGCTCGGTTTCGACGCGCAGATTGGTATACGTGTCGCGGTGATCGGGGAAATTAACAACCACACCGGTAACGACCATGGTTTGATCTATATCATTATAGAATGCGATGAAGTGGCGGTCGCTGATGTTGGGGAGATTGGCCTGATAGCGGGCCGCGCCGAGGGTGAGAGCGATCAACAGTATCGGAATGGGTGGGTTGAAGGCGAAATATTGAAAGTTTTTACGCCGGGTGCCGGAGTGTCGGAACATCAGACGTCTGACGATAAGATGTCCCGACGCAAGGATGCACACCGCCCCAGCCAACGCCAGCCAGATGGTTACAGGGTAAGTAATGTTGGCTGCGATGAGGATGCCCGATAGAAAAGCCAAAGAGAGCCAGATGAGGGGCATGTAATGAGATAGGGATCAATGCGTTAACGGATAAAGTCATTATGATTTTAGCATAAATTCATAATAAATTGTCATAAATAATGTATATTCTGTGTTGGTCAGATGTAGTATGAACACATCTTGCGCAAAGTTGCTGAGGTGCTAAAAAAGCAGAAAAAACAGCTTTGCGCCTTGGCGACCTTGCGTGAGAAAATACCGGACGGCGAAGCTACCGCAAAAACTCCCCGTAATAATAACGATCAGGCTGTTTGATTGGCCCAGCGAAGATTGGGTTTGTGATCGCAAGAGTATCCCCGGTTTCATCGCTCAATTCGAGACGGTACCAGGCTGCTTTGTCTGGGTCAGCCTGATGCTGGTATTGCCATTCTGAAACATGGTGGATTTCGGTTTGGGCGATGGTAGCCCCGTTTTCGATCAGGCGGGCGTGAAGCGTCTGTGATGGGTTGAGTAACGCAACGATGAAGCTAATCTGGCCTTCCTGGATGCCCATATCCGCCCCGATAGGGTAGCTCTTGCCTTCGATTTTGGCATCGAAGCTCAGTTGCGGCCCTTTGGTGACATAGGCACGGCGTTGTCGCAAACCATCCAATATGCCCATCGTGGAGAGTTGATCAGCAAGGACATACGTGGTCGGCATCCCCAAGCGCTCACCGAATTTATTTTGCTCCGGTCTGGGTGGAAAGTGATAATCGCCGCCGCCGATTGCCGTAATCCGGAAACCCGCGTTGAGCCAGCGTGTTCACATGGCGAGGGTGGCGGGGTTGGCGGTGGCATTGTCTGGTATGACCCCAGTCTACCTCTGGCTTTCAAGATGGCGCGCCTCTTTGAGACGCCCATCGATACAATTTTTAATCCGTCAGCGGAAGATTTGGAGGGTTTAATCTGTTTTTGGCTTTGGAGGGAGAAACCGCGGCAGCAGCATTGGAACTTGCTGTTGGTAGGCGGCATAGTCCGCGCCGAATTCATGCAGCAGACGGCGCTCTTCGAATCTGGCCCCCACGATCAGGTATAGCGACAGGATTATACTTAACGTCAGGCTGTTTCGAGTCAGAATTGGGGTGAGCCACAAGAAGAGCAACCCACCCGTGTAGAGCGGATGCCTCACCCGGCGATACAGCCCGCTAATGATGAGTTCAGGTTTGGCGGGAACCGCTTGCGGCGCAACGATTTGCCGCAGCCCGAGAAAGGCAAAAGCGTCGGCCTGCCAGATGCCCAGGATGATGATCATTGCCGCGATCAATTGCCCGGCGCTGGAGAGCCATATCCAGGGCTGTTGAATCGTATAGAGCGTTTTGTCAGGAAGGGTAGCCATCAACCACAGGATGGGCAGGAACGAAATCCCTGCAAAGATATTGTATGCCAGACGATACCAGCGTTCAGCGATAGGGCCGAGGCGTTGCCGGGCGCGGGCTTTGGCGCTGAGTGTTGCCAAAAGGGAATGCACGACGGCATAAATGATTGCGCTGAGGGAGATGATCAGGATGGAACTCATATTGGCTTATCGAGCAACTCATTAATCCGCGTTTGGGCTAAATCCACATAGGCCGGGTTGAGTTCGTACCCCACGTAATGACGATCGGTTTGCAGGGCTGCCAGCGCAGTAGAGCCGCTGCCCATGAAAGGGTCTAATACAATATCCCCTGCGAAAGTGTATAGCTCAATCAGGCGGCGGGGAAGTTCAATGGGGAAGGGCGCTGGATGACCGATGCGGGCCGCCGATTCGGTGGAGAATTGCCAAACGCTCTTGGTGCATTCCAGAAACTCATCGCGCTGGATGGTGGCTTCGCGTCCCTGGCTTTCTCGTTTGAAGCGCCCCTTCGAGAATACCAGAATATACTCATGTACATCGCGCAGGGTGGGGTTGCTAGGCGAGAGCCAGCTTCCCCAGGCGGTGGATGATCCGGCACTGGAGCCTTTATCCCAGATAATCTCGCCACGCATCAGGTAGCCGATTTCGATCATCATTTGGGCGATGAATCCGTTGAGGGGGATGTAGGGTTTACGCCCCAAGTTGGCGACGTTGATGCAGGCGCGTCCGCCCGGAACCAGTACCCGCCAGGTTTCGCGGAAAATACCCTCCAGCAGAGTCAGATATTCCCCCAGGGTCAGGTCGTCATCATATTCTTTGCGCGCATTATACGGGGGTGAGGTCACCATCAGGTGCAGACAATTATCTGGCAAATCAGTCATTTTCTCGCTGCTGGCCGTGATGATTTGATCCAGGCTTTCCTTTGGAATGGGGTTTTCGCAATAGGGCGTCGATAAGTCTTCTTCGGATTGCTGGTCGTACATGCGGCTGTTGTAGAAATGGCTGGCGTCGTGGCTGATTTTGCCGCGTGTGCCAAATGATGATGTTTGCGTAGGGCGTTCGGAACTCATCTCATGGCTCCATATCGACGAGGATAAAATTTTCTGGAGCCGCGCGTTGCTCATTTTCGGCCTGTTCGGAGCGCCAGATCAATTGCCCGCTGAGCAATGCAACCGCAAAAACAAATAGCCGCCGCGGGGTGACTGTTTCTTCTGGTAATAGAATTTCTCGCGGAATTCTGAGTTGGGAACAATGTTGGCGTAACGATTCGTCTGTAAATTTGCTGATATCGAGTTCATTGAGAAAAATATTGTGGATATGCATGATCTGGAGGAGATCATTGAATTCGTTCGATGAAATTAGGCCCAGTGCGTAGGCGGCCCGAATACGGGTGTCGAAAGTGCTCAGCGCGCCGCGCTGCAGGAGTAACTCGTTAGTATTTTGCGAATCGCTGATGAAAAAATTACTCAATAAACGCCCCAGGTAGTTTTGCAAGTACGCTGTGCCCAGAATTGCGACCGAGCGATCACTATTGTGTTGGAACTCACCGATCAGATTTTGCCAGTTCCTGTTGTTTTTTGGGGATGCTTGCATGCGCACTCCTGTTGTTATTTTTATCCTTGAGCTGCGTGTGAGTTCACGATTTCATCAAACCGGAAGCAATCAACCAGATGATCGTTGACCATGCCCACGGCTTGCATAAAAGCATAACAGATGGTGGGGCCGACGAAATTGAAGCCACGTTGTTTGAGGGCTTTACTCATGGCCTGCGATTCGGGGCTTTGTGTAGGGATTTGGTCGATGAGGGTCCATCTATTCACGCGAGGAGTTTCGCCAATAAAACCCCACAGGAATTCACTGAACGAACTGAGTTCTTCCTGGATGTTGAGATAAGCCTGCGCATTTTGAATCGCAGCCCTGATTTTGAGCCGGTTGCGCACGATGCCGGGATCATTCATCAGGGTTGCGAATTTGGCTTCATCGTAGCGGGCCATTTTTTCAGGGTCAAATTGATCGAACGCCCGGTAATAGGCCTGGCGTTTGCGCAGAATGGTGATCCAACTCAGGCCCGCCTGCGCACCATCGAGAATCAGCTTGGCGAAAAGTTGCTGGTCATCGTATACCGGCACGCCCCATTCTTCGTCGTGATAGGCCACATACAGCGGATCACCTCCGGGCCAGGGACAGCGTTGAAGGTCTGACAAGCTCATTTATTCCTGGTTTTTTGGGGATACAGTCGCTTGGCTTCACAAAGATTCTTCTTGCGCCCGGCGACGCGCCCGCAATTAGCGCAAACAAATTTGCCGTCACGCACTAAAGTTTTGTAGGCCTTAAACTCTTTTTTGATGATACCTTGCTTTTCGAGTTCACAAAGTGTTTTGTCAGTTTTCATAAATTAGCCTCAGTGTTGACGAAAGGGTATATTTTGAACGAAATGCTGCTGGATATGTGAAATTATACAACGAACCCGGAATATTACATCCATCTCACCACACTTGCAGCCCGTGGGAGTCAAGCGCAATTGCAATGGTCTGAAAGGCTTGCTTTGACTGTAAAACCTCACGCAGCAGGGCTTGTTTTTTAGTTGCATCTCCCTCGCATAAAAGGGTTATTGACCCTCCATCACCCCCGGCGCCATTGACCTTCCAGCCCGCCGCGCCGTGTTGTTGTGCAATCGCAATCACTCTTCGGGCGTCCTCACTGACCAGATCGGGATGCAAGCGCGCCTGAGCGGCTGTGTTTGCGCGCATCGCTGCACCAAAGGCTGTAAAATCGCCCGCGGCAAGTGCGACTTGCGCCGATTTTGCCAGGGATCGAAGCTCATTGAGCGGCGCGCAATCTACACCGTCATTTTCAAGCTGGGTGATGACTTTTTGATGCACGCTCGATGATTGGTGGGATTTTCCGAGATAGACCAGCGCCAAACGTGATTCTAATTCCGCAAGAACAGCGGACGGGAGTTGGAGTTGAGCGACGGAAGCGAGGGGGTAGTGACTCATCTCGATGCAATTGATCCCGCCGTGGGCTGCGCAAAGCTGATCCTGAATGCCGCATTGTAACCCCAAATCTTGCGTTTCAACCGCCTGCGCGGTAGCTGCCACCTGATTGGGTGTCATGCGTCCCGGGGTCAGCGCATCCAGCGCGCCGATCAGCGCCACGGTTACCGCGGCTGACGTGCCCGTACTCCCACCGGGCGGCGCGTCGCAATGAATGGTGATCTCAACCGCCACATCTTCAGGAATCCCAATTCTGCGGATGGCCGCCTCGAGCAAGGGATGTTTCTCCCAGCCCGAGGTGGCGGGATCATAGTCGTAGACATCCCCAAAATTAACCACACACAATCGAACGGGATGCGGATATTCTTCCCGCGGCGATACGTTGATATATACCTGGGCATAGGGGGATACGGCGATATTGAAAATGCTGCCGTATTCGGCAAACCAGGTATCTGTCCAGCCGCCGATATCACAGATGCGCATAGGGGCTTGCGCCCGGATCGTGTAAAGTGGAGAATCGGGCATTATTGCAGGGCTAAACGGAGTCCAATCACAACCAGCAAGGCCAGTACGATTTTGCGAAAAATTTCCGGGTTGATGAATTTATCCAGGCTGGTCCCGGCGAAGATGCCCACGGCAATCGCCGGAAGCGAGTACCAAAAGTAATGCCACACTTCGGGGGTCAGGTTGTGATTGAGCGCATGTCCGCTGACGACAAAGGCGCTGGAGAAGACGAAGAAGCCCTGTAAATTACTTTTAAACTCGCCCGGCGACCAGCCGCGGCTGGTGCCATACAAAATCACCGGCGGCCCGGAGGTGTTGTAGGCGCCGCCAATCATCCCGGCCAGCAGTCCAAAGACAAAGCCCCAATTCGGGTGTGCCAGCCTGGGCAGGCGGATATTCATTAGCGCATAGAGGGCATACCCGGTGATCATCAAGCCTAAAATGCGCAGCATTATTTGCTCATCGACCAATCGTAGATAAATAAAGCCGACCGGGATGCCCAACAGCGCGGCGGCGATCACCCGCCAAATCGCCTGCCAGTTGAAGACATGCCGGTAATGGAACAGCAGATAACCTTCCAAAGGGATGACAATCAGGGCGACCAACGGCGTGGCGGTGTGTATGCTAACAACTGTAGGCAGCAACGCCATCGCCACCAGCGCCGATCCGAAACCGGAAAGACTCTGTGTGAAGACGGCCAGGAAGATGATGAAGATGACGATGTATTCTTGGGACATAGCGTATTTTCATGAGGAAAGCAAGATGCCAGGAAGATGTCACTTCCAACTTTCCTGGATTCCTTATTGATATGCGTTTACGCCCAATGTATCCACGGCAAAGGCTAAAACATCGGCGTGTTCGTCGATCAGTTTGTAGGTGGGTTTGCCGAGTTTGTGCCCGGCTTTCAAATCCACGCGTAGCAGCATGGGGTGTGGACTGGTGTTATTGGCTTGCAGTGTAGCAATGAATTTCTTGGAGTGTGCCGGAACAACCCGATCGTCTGTATCGCCAGTAGTGACCAAAATCGGCGGGTAGGCCGTATCGCGCACGTTGTGCAGCGGGGAATAAGCGTACAAGTAGGCAAATTCGTCGGGGTCTTCTTCAGCGTTGCCCCATTCCACCGTCCAGAAATGCCCCACGGTGAATTTGTGATAGCGCAGCATATCGGTGACGGGAACCCAGCATAACACCGCCCCAAACAGATCGGGACGCTGGGCCATGCAGGCAGAAGTCAGCAGCCCGCCGTTGCTGCGCCCTTCGATGGCGAGTTTGTCGGTGCGGGTATAGCCCTGCTCGATCAGCCATTCGGCGGCGGCGATGAAATCATCGAAGACGTTTTGCTTGTTTTCGAGCATTCCACTGCGGTGCCATTCTTCGCCATATTCCAATCCGCCGCGGATATTTGCCAGGGCAAAGACGCCGCCCATTTCCAGCCAGACCAGATTCCATACGGTGAAGAAGGGTGTTTGGCTGAGGGTGAAACCGCCGTAACCGTAGAGCTTGGTCGGGTTGTTACCGTTCAGTTCTAGCCCCTTGCGGTGGGTCAGGAACATGGGCACGCGCGTGCCATCTTTGGATGCGTAGAAAACCTGCCGGGTTTCGTATTTTTCAACATCGAAATCGAGCGGGGATTCGGCAAAAGGAGTGCATTCACCGCTGGCGAAATTGTAGTGGAAAATCGTATCCGGGTACAGGAAAGATGTAAAGGTGAAGAATAACTCCATATCCGACGCGCCACCTGCGAGGTAGGTCGCTGTTCCCATTGTGGGAAGTGGTATCTCTTGACGATGATGGCCCTCTACATCATGGATGTGAATCTTGGAGTGGGCGTGATGATTAACAAATAAAACCAATTGCCCGTTGACCAGCGCGGCTTCTTCGATGGTGTCCGCGCTCTGGGGGACGATTTCCTGCCAGTCTTGGCGAGCCGGGTTATCGACATCGATAGCCATGATGCGCCCGCGCGGTGCATCCAGCTCGGTGTGGAAGTAGAAGGTGCTGCCGATGTTCCCGGCGAACTCGAAGCGGGCTTCACCATCCTGAATGATTCTGGTGAACTCGCCGTCACAGTCCATCGGGCGCAGGTACAGGCCATTGCGGCGGTCGGTGCCGCGCATGGCGTAGAGTATCAAATAGGCGCCGTCGCTGCTGGCGTAGGGGTAGAAGCGCAGGGTTTTGTCGTGCGGGGCTTCATAGATCAGCGTGTCGGCAGCCTGGGACGTTCCCAGAGCGTGCCAATACACTTTGATATGGTTGTTCTGGTCTTCAGGTGGAACGCTGCCGGGTTGGGGCAGGCGGTTGTAGTAGAACCCGCTATTATCGGGTTTCCAGGCCAGGGTAGCAAATTTGACCCATTGCAGCACATCGGGGAGTTTCTCTCCGCTGGCGGTGTTGATCAGGTGAACTTCCTGCCAGTCGGAACCGCTGGCGGCCAGGGCGTAGGCCATCAATGTGCCATCGGAGCTGAAGTATTTTTCCATTAGAGCGATGGTGCCGTCGTCGCTGAGGGTATTGGGGTTGAGCAAGGTGCGCGGTTCGACTTCGTGCGCTTCTTGCGCATAGAATATATCCTGGTTTTGCAGACCATCGTTTTTCGTAAAGTACGTGCGCCCGGCGATTTTTTTGATCCAGGTATATTTGGGGAAGTTCCACAACTCTGTAAGGCGAGCTTTGATTTTCCCCAGGGCAGGAATCTGATCAAGCTGCTGGCGCGTGAACTGATTTTGGGCTTCGGTCCAGGCGCGCACTTCGGGCTGGTTGGCGTCTTCGAGCCAGCGGTAGGGATCGGCTACGGACGTGCCGTGGTAGTTATCAACGATGTCGGACTTTTTGGTGGAAGGATAGTCGAAGGGCATTGAAACTCCAACATGCGATCAGTGAAAGAATCGATTTATTGCAGTATTGTACTCGCTCCTGGAGAATAATCTTGGATTAAATCAAAACACCGCTCAGAAATTTTGAGCGGTGTTTGTGACTTGGTGTATGCCTACGCCTTTTTCTTGAGGACGGGCAAACCGTTTTTGCTTTCGGATACTTCGTAACCGGCGGGGACGCTGTCTAATGCACCTTCGTCTTTAACTTCTTTGGCGAAGTAGTATAAAGTTCGTTCTTTGCCAGTCGATGTCGTGGATGTTTTTCCGTGAAGGAAGTAGGTCTTCTCTTTTGAGTTTGTGAAACTGAATGCCATAATAATCTCCTTAGGTTTGATGAGAACAACAAAACGATCCGATGTCCCCGATCTGCTTTTAGATTGAATAGAAATTAAGCCAAGTATATAGTACTCTGCCGAAATCGGCAATGCGTAAAAATACGGAATTGGAGCGAAAATATCCGATTTTTTACCCTAGTTAATCGTCTTCGTAGCTTTGCCCCTGTGCGAACCCCATCCCCCGGACAAAACCACGCGCCCGCTCAGTGAGGGGATAGCCTTCGTTGAGCGTGTGCCAAAATTCGGCGCTATGATCGGCATGCAGACGGTGGACAAGTTCGTGAGCGATGACCGAATCAATCACCCATTGCGGCCAGTCTTTGATCTTGTCGCTGATGCGGATATGTCCATCGGTGCTGCCGCCGTTGGTACAACTCCCCAGGCGTTGATTCATATTGCCCACCCAGCGGATGGCTTTCCATTCGATTTTTCCGCCGAAGTGTTTTTTGTTGATATATTCAGCGCGCGCTTGCAATTCGTCATCCGTGCGGCGCTCGGCCAGTTTCTCGCGTTTGTCCAATTGTTGGCTGATCTGGGTGAGAATATCCTTAAGCAAGGCTTTGCGCAGATGATACGGCACGCGCAGCAAGATGGAACCATCGGGCTGAGGCTGCCAGCGCGAAGATTTCTTCAGGCGTTTATCACGGCGCACCAGCACATTGACTGGCTGGCCGTCTTTGTCTTGGATGGTGTAGGTTTTTTCGGACATTGGTATCCACAAAGAACACGAAAGGGCACGAAGTTTCTTGTGTTCTTCGTACCCTGCGCGGTTCTTTTATTTTGCTATCAATTTCAAACTACATCTGCCTGAAATTGATAAACCGGAACTTGAAGTATTCGAGAAGGTTTTTGTTTTGCCTGAATAGCTAAATCGATTCTTTTTGCTGTTTCTGGCAACAGGACTTTTTGACCGCATTGAACGCATACTCCCATCGGAACATTCTCGAATACGAGTAGCTGATCATGCCAGCGAATTTCACGCGGCAAAAATTGCTCTTCAACAATTCCGCCACAAAAATAACAATCACTATATTTTTTCATGATTCTTTCTCCAGATCACCGATTTCTTTTGTAGGGGTCTTTCCACTTCGGAAAAGTTGGGATGTACACGGTGATCCAAATCAAATGTTCGTCTGGGTTTTTGCCGCACACCACATGAACCGGTGTTTGTTGTTCGGTGAACCCTACAACCAGGCAACTTTCTCCACGAGGATCATCAGGGTATGCTTCCAGGATTTTACAATTGCAGAGCAGTTGCTCGATTTCTGTGATAAGAAGCCCATCGGCGACGCGCTCATCGTCAGCGTGAAGCGATATTTCATAACTTTGTTGTGTTGTTTCTGCTCGGATGAACCCTGGTGTAAGCATTTTATTCTTGTAAATATTGTACCCTTTATTTGTTCCCAAAGCCCGGCAACTCAATCGTGTTCCCGTCAACTTCAACAATGTGATACGGCATCCAGGCGATGCCAAAGAGTTCGATAAGGATGTCTTTTTTGTAGGGCCGCACGGGAATTTCAGTCAATGTGTTGGCGAGATCGCCCCATTTGGTATTAATTTCCTGAGTTGCGTTCTCTTGCTCGCCTTGCAATTCGGTAATATGACGCTCGTATTCTTCGATGGCTTGCAGCGATTCTTCCACATCCGATTTGGCTTGTTCGGTCAGGCGGCGCTTGGTCAACGAAGTGGAGAGCCGTTTGCGGCGGCGACTGAGCAGGCTGAGCGCATTTTCAAAGTGCGTGCCGTATTCTTCCAAGCGGCGGTCGCGCAGTTCGGCTTCGTCCTGGCTCAATTCGCGCTCTTCACGTTTCAGGCGATCTTGAATGGTATCCAGTTTTTTGTTGTAGGAATCTTCAACTTTCTTGATCTCATCATCGCGTTTTTGGCGAGCGGCTTCGGCGCACTGGCGGCGGAAGTCGGCTTGCGAGGTGCCAGGTCCGGCGAAAACGCCCAGGCTCTCGTTGGCGCGCACACTGACTTCGCTGTTGTGATATATCCAATCGGAAAAATCACTTTGTAAAGTGCGTAAAGTTTTGCCATCCGAAAGCGGGGCTTCGAGGGTTGCAAAACGCGCCCCGGGGGCGGTATCACGCTCCAGGCTGCGCGGGTCGAATGACGCAACCAACCAATCTTCCCAGCGAGCAGCGCCGCGGCGATCCGGTTCCAATACCAGGGCGGCGTTGCGGGCTTCGTGGTCGAGGTTGTATTTGCGCTGTATGAAACGCACGCTGGCCTGAGCGATCAGCACCGGGCGATAGAGCAATCCCTGAGGTTGGATATCAGTGGGCAGCGTTTTTTCGGAGGCTTTGACCGCCTGAGAGAGCGTCAGGTTATGGGGTAAGAAATATTCGTCAATGCCGGTTGGCGCCCCGGGGCGCGTGGACGAACCGGATGCAGCCTGAGGCTGGGTTGCAGCTTCGGGAGCCGAATCCACTTCCGGAGAAGTCTGAACGTCCTGTTGGGAAGCAGCACTTGCCGCGGGCGACCAACTGGCTCCGACCAGTCGATTTAAATCCCCAATGCGAGTGCGAGTCAGCGGCCCGGCGAGATAATTCATCGCCCAGCGCGTCTGGAATAAGCCCCCCTCACCCGCCGGGAGAGGGGATGGGGGTGAGGGCGCGTGGATATTATGCAGCAAAAAGACGCGCTTATCGAGCGTCGAAATCAGCTTGTCGTAATGTCTGCGGTCGAGGCCGGGTGCGGCGCCTTGCAGGCCGTCCAGCAGGCGGTTTTTATCGGTCTCGGTTTGCAACTTGCCGATGAACCAGCTCCCGGCGTTGGAGAGCGCCTTGTAGTCGAGATCGGCGGGGTTCTGCGTGACGAGCACCTGCCCCACGCCGAAAGCGCGCCCCTGTTTGAGCATGCGTAGCATGAGCGGCTTGGAGGGCGGGTTGGCGACTGGCGGCATATAGCCAAAAATCTCGTCAAAGTAGACGATGGCGCGCAGGCCGCTGGTGCCGCTTTGGGTGCGCATCCAGGTTTCGACGGCGGCGTAGAGCAACGCAACAAAGAACATGCGCTCGGTGTCATTGAGGTGGGCGATATAGAAAACGCTGTGACGCGGTTTGCCTTCGGGTGTGTAAAGCAGGCTGGGGATGTCGAGCGGCTGGCCTTCGATCCACGATTGGAAACTGGGCGCGGCCAGGATGTTGTTGAGCGTCATGGCAAGGGCGAAACGCTCTTTTTGCGGGAAAAAGGTGTCGATATCAAAGACGCCCAGTTTGGGGAAGGGCGGATTTTGAGTTTGCAGAATCAACTCGCCCAGATCGAGGCTTTTGTCCTGACTCCAGGCAGTCTCGAAGATATTGCTGAGCAGAATATGCTCGCGCGAGCGCACCGGGTCAAGATCGCTCAGACCGACCAGCCCAAGGATAGCGGTGACGGTGCCGGAAATTTTCTCGCGTAGCAATTCGCGGTTTTCGTCCCAGGGGATTTCGGGGGCGCGCAGCGAGGCCAGTATGCTAACCGGGATGCCCGCATCCGAACCTGGAGTGTAGACAGCGAACTGGGCGGCATTCTTCAGCGCCCGGATGCGTTCTGTATCGATGCCCCATTCGCTGAGTCCGTTTTTCCAGGATGCGGCGGTTTCGACGGCAGCCTGCTCCACGCTTTGCCCGGCGCGGCGCGCTTCATCGGGGTCAATCCACGGCTGAAAGTTGGCGGGCAGCAGGTCGGGGAAGTGCAGCAAGGCGTTGGTGATATCGCCCTTGGGGTCAATCATCAACGCGGGAATATTCTGCAAGGCGGCTTCTTCGAGCAGGTCAATGCACAGGCCGGTCTTGCCCGAGCCGGTCATGCCGACGACGACGGCGTGCGTGGTCAGGTCGGCGGGGTCATAGAGCAGGGGTTTGTTTTCCCCCGTTAAGCGTCCGAGATAGAATTTACCGTTGGTTTGCAGCATATATACTCCAAATGGTGAATGATGAATGCAGAATGATGAATATTTCGTTTTGCATTCATCATTCTGCATTTTCAATAGAGCGAACATTCGAATTGCGTGTTGATCTTTTCCAAAAGCGCATCGCGCTCTGGCGAGGATTCGGTATCTGCTTCAATGCGCTCCCAGGTTTCGCAGAGCATTGGCCCCATGAACTGGTTGATTTTTAGGGCTTCGAAGGTCAACTCTTCGGCGCGGTTCCAGCGGCTCACATGCGCATAGCCCTCGACGAAAGGAACCCGTTCGGAGGCGTGGTTGGGGGAGTCATCGAGCTTGAAGGCAATATCGCCTAATTCGGCCACGCGCGCCCACTCCCCGCGCTGGCGGGCGAGATCGGCCAATTCAAAATAATAACACCAATTCTCTGGCTGTGGATACTGTGACAGCACCGCGGGCAAGGCAATGTTCGGGTTGGACTCGGCGAGGATGCGAGTTGGGTCGGAATATGGCAGTGTGTCTTTGACAAAATCCGGCAGCAACGGGTAATAATGATCGCGGTCATTATCCATTACTTGCAGACAGGCTGGCGGACGATGATAAATCACCACGGATTGCTCCGGCGCGCCGCGGAAAGGATAAAAGCGATAGGTGCTGGTGAAATATTTGCTGCCTTCTACAACCGGCTCATCGTCGCCGAAACGCAGGTCAATATAGAGCATATTCAGCGGTAAATCACCCCCGGCAAAATCGGGCCGATAGGTCCAGTTAAGCGGTGCGGTCAGCGAGTTATCCGTTGAACGGTTGTTGGGCAATTCGTTGGAAAGAATCGCCGTACCGGGCATCAAATCTGGGATGCGCGTGGTGAGTTGCTGGAAGAAAGCGATCTGATATTTCCAGTCGCGGCGGTAGGTGATGGCATTCTGGTTGTGCTGCCCGACTGCCAGACCGACCATCAGGGCCAGAATCAACACCTTGATGGTCGCGCGGCGGAAGATAAGATCAATCAGCGCGGCGATGAGCATGCTGGAACCCAGAATCATGGGGAGCAGCAGACGGTCGGCGGGGAAGGTCAGTTTGGGGTCTAAATCGGTGACCCAAAAGGGCAGCGGGGCGACCACCAGCGCGGCTGCGCCTAAAATCAGTGCTTCCTGCCGCCAGGTGGGATTCTCGTCGGCGCGGTGGGCGAAAATCAGGTAGAGTAAAACCCCCAGGCTGACTACCAGAACAATGCCCCAATAATAGAGTTGCGTGCGCGGCCCGAAGAGCGTTGGATCAGGTAACTTTAAAATCGTGCTCCAGGCGCCAAAGCCGGAGGCCAGCAGATCGGAAATTATGCCCCACAACCTCAGCAGCAGAGTATTCCCCGGCGCAGCGCTCACCTCGCTGAAGATGGTAATCTGGTAGTTAACACTCTTTGAGATGGCGAATCGCCAGCCGAAGACCGCTAGCAGCGGCAGCAGGTAAGGCAGCCAATCCTTTACCGCGGCCACCACACCCGGCCAGAAGCGTTTCTCGCCGCGACGAATCAGCAGCCACAAAATCACCGGACGGATGAATTCCAGGCCGTAGTAGTATTCGGTGGTGAACATCGTCGCCAGCCAGAGCAGCAGCGCGCCGCCGGTGTAACGCCAATAATGAGCGCGGTTTTGCACGGCCTTGAGCATCAATCCCAGTGAGAGGAAAAAGGTTATCAGCGGGAAGATATGACGGCTGTTATTGACGGCTACAAATTGCTGGTTGAATCCGGGGTAGGCGAGGAAAAGCAGGCTGACCCAGATGATGCGCGTCTTGTGTTTGGGCCAAATTTGAGCCAGCGCCCAGGCCAGAGCAAAGCTTCCTAAAATGCGCCAGCCCAGGTTGTAGACCTGCCATAGCACGGGGTTTTCCCCGGCGAGTAGCGACCCTACGAATAGAATCACCCCCGAGCCGGGCCGGTGCTCCACGTCAATTTTAAGCATTCCCTGTGGCCCCATGACGTGTCCAAACCATATCCAGGGCCAGTCATCCCAATAAAAGCCCATCCAGTAGATGTGCAAACCGTAGGCCGCAATGCCCACAATCAGCAAAACGGCGAAAATGGCGAAGGGTTTTTGGGCGAGTTTTTGCAGCGCTTCAATCTGTTTTTTGAACATAGATATTGAAAATTCCAATTTGCTCATCCAGGGTAAATTCTTCGGCGATAAAGGCCTCTAGCAACGGGAACCCGGCCAGCAGTTGGTCGCTATAAAACCAGGATTCCTGCTCTATGATGATAACCGCGACCCGGTTTTGGCGCAAATCGGCCACAATCCAGGCATCCAGGGCCGGGTCGTAGGTTTTCGAATAGGTCAGCCCGTTGTGGAACCAGAGCAGCGGCTGCGGCGAGGGCACGCCCACCACGCCGTAGAAAATGGTGAAATCGGGGAAAATGAAAAAATTTTCGCCGCGCCGGGTCAGGTTGGCGACGAGTTGATCGATCTCTGCCGCCGTAATCAGGCGGTGGATGCGTGTCGGCTCGGCCCAATGAATGGCCGAAAGCGCCCTGGTTTCGAGCGGCTGGTGGAACTCGGATTGGCGAAAAATGCTATGCGTCTGGCGTGAAATGGCGATATTTGCACCTTGCCAGAGGGAGAGCGCCATCAGCAGGATGAGCGCTCCGGTAAGGAGAGGGGAGGCGGACTTAAATCGGGGTGGACGCGCTGCAATAGGGCGCATCCACAACCCCAGGCTGATAGCTGCCATCAGACCGATGAAGGGCAGCGAGTTTTCAGGCTGGTTGTTGGAGGTGATCAGATAGAGATTGTGGAACAACATCAACGCCAGTGGCAGCGCGGCGGCGATCTGAATTCGTGGCTGCTGGCGCAACGATGACGGCGCGGCCCAAGGAGCGGCCAAAGCAATTAATACCGCAGCCATCGACAGGGCAACGGCCAGCGGCGGCGCTTCCCCGATGAGCAGTGCATGCAGCCAGGCAAGCATACCCACTGGCAGTCGGTCAGCACTGACTTCCGCCGCGGGGATGACGAAGAAATACCGATAAAACAACGTCATATCCGCTCGCAGCAGCAACCAGGTGATGAATGCCAGCGCCCCGCCCAGCCATCCGGCGGAGAAAGTGAGCATTTCTTGCATCAATCGGCGCAGATTTTGGGCATCAACAATCAGATAAAGCAGCCCGATAATGGGTACAAAAAACGCCCCTGCGTTTTGCTTGCTGATGAAGGAAGCAAAGGCAGCTAATCCTGCGGTGAGATTGAGCAACACGCGCCCGCGTGATGAAATTCGGGGATTGTAAATTTCGATCAGGACAAGAAAGAGCGCGATGAAGGAAAAAAAGAAAGCGGTTTGTTCAGGCCAGGGTGTACCAAAAGGAGCATAAAACCAGACTGCAGTCAGCAAGGCGCCCAGATAGGCTGGCAGTTTGTTGGGCGGGAAGAGCATCCGCAAGAGCGCATAGACCCCCAGGGTCATCACGGTGTTAACCGCCGCCGCGCCGAAGATATAGGCACCGTAATTGATG
>ERZ890953.506-NODE-506-length-22365-cov-11.244554_pt1 | contig 22365 bp, 21 predicted proteins | sample MGYA00521264_ERZ890953 | MGnify/ENA primary metagenome ERZ890953 (study PRJEB32303, sample SAMEA104408629) | aquatic metagenome | biome: Brackish water; feature: Chemocline; material: water | place: Baltic Sea | collected 2014-10-26T21:54:00 | depth 200 m ...
TTTCAATTGTCATGTCACTTCATGGACTCCTTTTCTGGGGTCTAAATACTCGCAATGACGCTCTTTTTTGTGTTTGATTCCTTAATTGACATTGGCCGAACAGACAGGGAATCTACAAACTTCAATTTTTAAATAACAAAACTGTTTAGAATATTAATTTTTAAAAAATTGTAATTTACCTCTCTGTTCGTAGCCGCTTCGGCAAAGACAGGTTTGTAATTTGGCTTATGCAATTTGCTGTTTAAAATAATAACGATACTAGCAATGAGCTCTAAATTGGATTAATAATATCCTTCAAGAATATGTCTTGGTCTCCTATTTATCACCAATACCAACGCTGGCAGGAAGCGACAAATGACCCTGAACAAGCAACCACTTGCCATCAATTTTTTCAACTACACCAGTAAACCTCAACCCCTCGTATTTGTGAGCCACACCCTTGTACATGTAATTGTAGTTCAGTGTTTCGGCGAACCAGGCAGTGTTACTTGTGCAATTTAGTTTTATAAATTGGTTCGAAGCAGAAATATAAGTGTCGGTTATATATCCAAACTGCTCTTTAATGGCTTCTTTTATATTTGCCCAGCCCATTAACCTCTCATCCGAATCGGTACCGTAAAGTATAATTTCATCATCAGGTGCCCAAATCTCTTCTATTAGTTCAACGTCCTGATTTTCATTTGCCAGAATATAGTTCTCGAGCAAACTTTCGATTGCTTCCTTATCTTTTTTACAATTAGTTTCTTTTTTATGATCACAGGAAGAGCTGGCAACCATCAGTAAACTTAGTAATAATGTTGAAATTATTGTTCTCATTGTCGTATGTTTTTACTGCCTGATACTTGGAAGAAACGCCTCAGGAGATCTCCCATGTAAGGTAGATATGTTTGAATTCAATGTTATGGTGTGAAATTAATCATTTTCTGTATAATAAAACAGACAATATTTTTATTTAGAAAGCTTCTAGATAAGCACATTAGGAAATGGTTAAAATCCACTAAATAAATTAATTAATATTTCATTTTTCTAATTCGGTAATTATTCGTAAAATTGCACGCTAATTTAACTGCGTTAAACTTAACAACATTCCTTTGTAAATGAGTAGTATATTACACAGATTTGGAACCCTTGCCCATATAGCAGTAATCGCAATAATAGTGATGTTTGGAGTCATGCAACTATCGGCTCAGCATGATAATCATGAAACTAACCAAAAATCTGAATCATGGCAGGAGGAAGTTGAAGAAAATGAATTTCAGGCTGGTGATATGATTATTGAGCATATTACCGACTCCTATGAATGGCATATTATAACCCTTGGCCATACACATGTTAGTATTCCCTTGCCAATTATGCTTTACGATGAAGGCAAATTTCATTTTTTTATGTCATCGGTTTTTCATCATAACCCTGTCCACGAAGGATATTTCATTTCGCATCACGAGATGAATGCAGGCAAATTAGTTAGCTTAGATGCCAATGGTGAAGAGATTAGACCAACTCTGGATTTTTCATTTACAAAAAATGTGCTGGCAATATTTTTGAGCGTTTTCTTTATGATTTTTGTCTTCCTTTCTGTTGCCAATGCATACAAAAGAAGAGAAGGAAAAGCCCCGAAAGGATTACAGTCGCTTTTGGAACCAATTATTGTATTTGTTCGAGACGATATTGCAAAGGCATCGATAGGCGAAAAAAGATACAAGAAATATTTACCATTTTTACTTACTGTTTTCTTCTTTATATTGATAAATAACCTGTTGGGGATTGTCCCCTTTTTCCCAGGCGGAGCAAACGTAACAGGAAACATCGGAGTAACCGGCGTTCTTGCTGTATTTACTTTCCTAATTACAACATTTAGCGGAAACAAAAATTATTGGTTACACATTGTTAATGCTCCCGGAGTACCGTGGTGGCTAAAAATACCTATTCCACTTATGCCTATTGTTGAGCTTATGGGAGTTTTCACCAAGCCGTTCGTATTAATGGTTCGTCTTTTTGCAAACATAAGTGCTGGTCATATTATCATACTTGGTTTTATAAGCCTGATATTTATTTTTGGCGAAATAAGCGAGGGTGCAGGTTATGGTGTTGCTGTAGTTTCAGTTGCTTTTTCCATTTTCATGGATGTTCTTGAACTATTGGTAGCATTTATTCAGGCATATGTATTTACACTTCTTTCGGCACTATACTTTGGTATGGCAACGGAAGAATCTCATTAATTGAATTTATCCATTATTAAATTAATAAAACAATAACTATGGAACTATTAGCAATTTTATTACAGGCTGTTGCCGACTTCACCCCTTATGCAAAAATGGGTGCAGGTATTGGTGCCGGTATCGCTGCAATTGGTGCAGGTGTTGGTATCGGACAAATTGGTCGTGGCGCTGTTGAAGCTATTGCCCGTCAGCCGGAAGCTGTTGGCGACATTCGTTCAAACATGATTGTTGCTGCCGCTCTTATCGAGGGTGTTGCATTTTTTGCAATCGTTGTTTGTTTGTTGATTGTATTCTTATAAACAACAACGATGAATTCTGATATGATGTAGCGGTAGGCTGCATCATATCAGTTTATTAAATTGAATAACTGATTAAAAAATATAGATTATGAATTTAATCAATCCTGGTTTTGGACTAGTAATTTGGATGACCCTGGCGTTTGGAATACTGCTATGGGTATTGGCTAAATTTGCTTGGCCTGCAATTACATCTGCTTTGGCAGAAAGGGAAAAGTCAATTGAAGAAGCATTGCTGTCTGCTGAAAAAGCTCGAGAAGCAATGGAAAATCTTAAGCTTGATAACGAAGAATTAATTCGTGCAGCTAAGGACGATAGAGATGATATTCTTAAAGAGGCTAGAACGCTGAAAGATAAGATTATAAATGATGCCAAGGGAAAAGCTCAGATTGCTGCCGATAAAATTGTTGAAACTGCAAGGGAAAGAATAGAAAGTGAGAAAAAAGCAGCCATCGTTGATATTAAAAATACAATAGCTACCTACTCAATCGAAATTGCAGAGAAGATTCTTCGTGAAGAACTTAAGGATAAGAAACAACAAACTGCTTATGCGGTGAAACTACTTAAAGAAACCAACTTAAATTAACAGGTTACGGCATGAGAATTAAGTTATTATCAAACCGATATGCTCAAGCATTATTCAACCTTGCTCAAGAGTTCAAAATACTCGATAAGGTTGATGCCGACCTTAAGCTCGTTGGCAAAGTTATGGCCGAAAACCGGGAATTAAGGGTTGTAATGGGAAACCCGATTATTGATGTACATAAAAAAATTAAAATTATTAATGCACTTTTCGAAGGAAAATTACAGGAACTTTCCATTAGATTTCTTCGATTAATCACAAATAAAGGAAGAGAGAAATACATCCAGTACATTTGTGAAGCGTTTGATGGTATTTACAAAGATTACAAAAACATCCTTCCTGTTAATTTTACTACAGCGCAAAATGCTGACATTAGTATCATTGCCGATATTACCAAAAAGCTAAAGGAGGCAACTAGCATGAATATTGAATTAACCGAGAACATAAACGAAAACATCATTGGTGGATTCGTAGTCAATTTTCAGGATTATAAATATGATGCAAGTGTTATTAATCAATTGAATAAGTTAAAGAAGGGTTTTTCAGAAAACCTCTACAAAATACAATTTTAACAAAGTAAAAAAATTACGTAGTATGGCAAACATAAAACCAGCTGAAGTATCAGCAATTCTCCGTAAAGAACTAGCAGGTTTTCAATCGGAAGCTGTTTTGGAAGAAGTAGGATCGGTATTACAAATTGGAGATGGTATTGCCCGTGTTTACGGTTTAACAAATGTAGAGGCGGGTGAATTAGTTGAGTTTGAGAAAACAGGATTAATTGGTATTGTTCTTAATCTTGAAGAAGATAACGTAGGTATCGTATTACTTGGAGAGCCCGGTGATATAAATGAAGGTGATAGCGTAAAACGGACTAAACGAATTGCTTCACTGCAAGTTGGCGAAGGCCTACTTGGGCGTGTTGTAAATACACTCGGTGAGCCAATTGACGGTAAGGGTGATATAACTGGTAAGACATACGAGATGCCTCTTGAACGTAAAGCTCCGGGTGTAATCTTTCGTCAACCGGTAAACGAACCTCTGCAAACAGGTATTAAAGCTATTGATGCCATGATTCCTATCGGACGTGGACAGCGTGAACTTATTATTGGTGACCGCCAAACCGGAAAAACAGCCATTGCCATCGATACTATAATTAATCAAAAAGAATTTTACGAAAAAGGAGAACCCGTATACTGTATCTATGTTGCATCAGGACAAAAAGGCTCGACAATAGCAAATATTCAACAAATACTGGAAGAAAACGGAGCTATGGCCTATACTACAATTGTTATGGCTACCGCATCCGATCCTGCCGCAATGCAGTTTTATGCTCCATTTGCAGGAGCGGCTATCGGTGAATTCTTCCGTGATACCGGACGTCCGGCACTCGTTGTATTTGATGATCTAAGTAAACAGGCTGTTGCTTATCGCGAAGTATCATTGTTACTTCGTCGCCCACCGGGACGTGAAGCTTATCCTGGTGATGTATTTTATTTGCATTCAAGATTACTCGAAAGAGCAGCAAAGGTTATCAACTCTGATGAGATTGCAAAACAGATGAATGATATTCCCGAAAGTATTAAAAGTTTAATCAAAGGTGGTGGTTCATTAACTGCTCTTCCAATTATCGAAACACAGGCAGGTGACGTTAGTGCATATATTCCAACCAACGTTATTTCAATTACTGATGGACAGATTTTCCTTGAGAATGACTTGTTCAACTCAGGTATTCGCCCTGCTATTAACGTAGGTATATCCGTATCGCGTGTGGGTGGTAATGCACAAATTAAGTCGATGAAAAAAGTTGCTGGTACACTAAAGCTTGATCAGGCACAGTTCCGTGAATTGGAAGCATTTTCCAAGTTTGGATCCGACCTTGATCCTGCCACCATGTCAGTACTCGAAAAAGGTAAACGGAATGTTGAGATACTAAAACAGCCTCAATATTCACCACTTACAGTGGGTGAACAGGTGGCAATTATTTTCTGCGGAGCTCAAAACCTCCTTTCGAAGGTTCCTGTACTTAGAATTATTGATTTCCAGGATGCATTCCTGTTACATATGGACACGCATCATAAAGATATAATTAAGCAACTTGGTGAAGGCAAATTCACAGACGAATTAACCGACGCACTTAAAAAAGCTGCTGCTGAAATATCACGTAAATTTGAATAAAAAAACTGACATTTAATTACTATGGCCAGTCTTAAGGAAGTACGCAATCGAATAACATCTGTTAACTCTACCAGGCAGATTACCAGTGCCATGAAAATGGTATCTGCATCTAAGTTACGTAGAGCACAAAATGCTATTATTAATATGCGACCCTATGCTCAAAAATTACTGAGTATTATGCAAGATCTAACCAATGATATGGATGGATCGGATGAGGGCAAATTTGCAACTAACAGGGGCGACCACAAAGTGCTTATTGTTACAATTACTTCAAATCGTGGGTTATGTGGAGCTTTTAATGCAAACGTGGTAAAAAATGCTATTAATCTTATCGAAGGAAAATATTCAGAGCAACAAAAAAAAGGTAATGTTAGTTTGATGTGCCTTGGCAAAAAAGGCGCCGACGGACTAATTTCGGCCGGATATAAACCTGTTGAAATCATTACAGACATATTTGATCAATTATCATTTGAAAATGCTGTTCCGATTGCCGAAGAGATAATGCAGTCGTTTGTGGATAAGAAATTTGATAAAGTAATCTTGATCTACAATCAATTTAAAAATGCCGCTGTACAATTGTTACAGGACGAGCAATTTTTACCAATTACTGAATCAACTGAAAAAGAAGGTGACTCAAAAGACGAAATAAAAGCAAACTATATTTTTGAACCAAATAAAGAAGATATCCTAGAAGCTCTGGTTCCAAAAGCAATAAAAGTACAACTTTACAAAGCATTACTTGATAGCTATGCATCTGAGCATGGAGCAAGGATGACAGCAATGCATCAGGCAACTGAAAACGCTGACGAAATGCTTAAAGCTCTTAAACTTAAATATAACAAAGCCCGTCAGGCATCAATCACAAACGAAATTCTTGAAATTGTTGGTGGGGCTGAAGCATTGAGTGGCTAGTATAATTATGACATCTAAAAATTTATTACGCAGGATCAATTATTGGTTCTGCGTTTTGTATCTCCGATTTCATAACTTTAGCATTCCATTTAACAGCAACAATATAAAAATCAAGCCTTCGTTATAATTCAATCTTTTCTATATTTAATGATCAATAAATGAATTATAATCCCTTATTTACCTTCGTAGTTATTTTAGCTATATTTATAACACTACAATCATGCGAAAAAGATAATGAAACCAAAATAAGTTCATATAATTCATCAGAAAGCCATAAGAATGGAGAAAACTGTATGAGCTGTCATACATCAGGTAGTTCTGGAGAAGGTTGGTTTATTGTAGCCGGAACTATCTATAACGAAAACCTAAGTTCCACTTATCCAAATGCAACTGTTAAGTTATTTTCTGATACCTTAGTTGTTGATTTGGTAGCAACAATAGAAGTTGATAATCTGGGTAATTTCTATACAACACAAAATATTGATTTTGAAAATGGATTATATGTAAGTGTTGTGGGTGCAAATACCAATAACAAAATGCTAGGCAAAATAACATCTGGGCAATGTAATAGTTGCCATGGGGTTACAACAGATAGAATTTGGACAAAATAAATATGTTGTTCCTATAACATGTATTACATATCTGAAACAGATTTCCATTCATAACTAAATTCCAATTATTAAAGGATTATCTTTACCTAAAAAAAGGTATGCGCTACCGTAAATTTTTAATATTCATATTTTTCTTGCTTATTTTATTTTCTGGTTGCCAAGAAAGGAAAAATAACATCAATCCACAACAGCAGCAACAGTTTGTTGATGCTTTTAATGAATCAATAGAAACTTCCCTTATTGACAGTGACCCTGATAGTGCTTTATTTTTAGCGAAAAAGGTAGTGGGACTATCTGATAAACTGGATGATGATCTTCTGGTTATTAAAGCCATGAATCAGGTTGGGGTTCTTTACGAAAGAAAGTACCAGATCGATTCGGCTAACCTGATGTTTACACAGTCATTAAACCTTGCTTATTCTCTTAACGACACTAACAATATTGCAGTAATTCTTCAACTTCAGGCAAATACTTTTATTACGGATAGCAAATACGAATCCGCCAGAAAAAAGCTTAAAGAAGTAATGCAAATAAACATATTGCTACATGATGATGACAATCTTGCAACAAATTTTTCTGGGCTTGGCGAATGTTATTATTACGAACAGCAGTACGATTCATCCCTTTTTTACTTCCTGAAGGCGCTTTGCTTTTTTGAAAATACTAATAATGCCAGAAAAGAAGCCACCATACTAAATAATATATCAAATGTTTACGGCGAAAAAAAGCTTCATAACTTGTCAAAAACTTATCTTACAAGGGCTATCCGTATCAATGATTCCATTAATAATCAATATGAATTAGGCTTGAATCTGAATAGTCTGGGGTTATTATTTAAAAATACAGGAAATTACGATTCAGCAGTTTATTATTTAAGTAAATACATTAATCTTCAACAAGAATTAAACAATACCATAGATGTAATAATTGGCAATTACAATCTGGCCAATACATTTATTAGAATGGGAAATTACGGAGAAGCTGCGCAAGCTATGAACCGAGTATATAGTTTCAGTACTGAAAATGATATCGTTAAAGGACAAGTTCTATCTCTTATGGGATTGGCCAATATCGAAAATATTAATAATAACAAAGTTAAAGCAAGCGAACATTACAAAAATGCACTACAGCTATCGAAAGAAATGAAAAATTTTGAGTTTCAAAAAGACATACTATTTGAACTTGGAAAATTGGATGTGAATGAATCATTTAATGACACCATTGACTATTTAAGAGAATATAAAATGATTTCTGATAGCCTTGCCAAAATGCAAACAACAGAAAAAATACTAGAGTTGGAGGCTGTTTATAATATGGAGAAAAATAAAATAGAGATAGCTCTTCTTCAAAAAACCAATCAGCTCAAGAACAACCAAATTTGGTTGTTGTTGATAGCCTCATTTCTTGGGATACTCACCACAATACTCATTGTAATTAGTTACAGGAAGAGGCAATCTGAACTCCGACAAAATAATCTCCTTGCCGAAGAAAAAAACAAAACACAACAACTCTTACTTGTCCAGACTGAGAAAGATAATCGTATACAAGCTGATGAGAAGGAAAAAGCAATATTAAAACTGAAACTTAAGGAACAAGAAATAATTTTTAACACACTATTATACGCTAAACTTGTTAATGTTTTTCATGAAGTTATTGATAAACTCAATGTTTTTACAAATAAATTCAGAGGAAAGCATGATCGTGAGGACTTTCAAAAAGTTCTACACCATATGGAGAAAGCCAACAACATAAATCCACTGGATGAATTTGAAAAAGTTTTTTCATCAGTTCACCCCGGTTTTTATACCCGCTTAATACAAAAGCATCCTGATATTACACCCCGCGAATTGCTTTTCTGTGCATTTATAAGGCTTAATATGCAAACAAAAGACATTGCACTTATTGCAAATATTTCAAACAAGTCGTTGGAAATTTCAAGACACCGAATCCGTAAAAAAATGAAACTTACTTCCGATCAAAATCTAACTGCTGAATTAATGAAGTTCTAAGTGTTGCGAATTGACTGTCATTTCGATCCGCCATCGGTGGAGAGAATTCCCCTTAGTCCGAAGCCTCACTCCCATTAATCCTTTTATCAATCTTCCGACTCAGGGAATTTTGGATCACCGAATTTACATTTCTAAGTTCCCGAAAAGCTATGGGTATCTTTCAAAAAGACAGTTTAGTTTGTGTTTCAAATAGAATACAATCACAATCGCGCTTCCATACTTGCCGTTTTATATCATTCTTTTTCAGGCACATAAGCATCATTGATAAGGTATTGCTAAGGTGTAATTATAACTGATTCATTATTTAAGCACCTACATTTGCCCAATTAAAAATACTTATAGTTAATCCAACAACACATGAAAAGACTTCTATTTTTTGCAGCAGTTATTTTTTGGGTGCTAAACCCAATGTTTGCAAACGCCCAAAACAACGCTCTCGATTTTGATGGGAGTAATGATTTTGTTGTCAATGATTATACAGAGCAACTCAATGATTTTACACTGGAATGCTGGGTTAAAGGCGATGCGGCACCAACTACAGGTTTTGCTCACGAACTTATGTATGGTTCACAAGAATTTGGTTTTAATTGGGATCATGATCAAGTAGCTTTTAGAGGAGCTGCTCAGGTACTGATTGGAAGTACGTATTATGCTGCAAGTTTTGGTACTCTCGAAGGTAGCGTATGGTATCACTTGGCTGCTACTTTTACAAGTGGAGAACTTAAGACCTATAAAAATGGGGTTTTAATGGCAACCACAGTTGCTAGCGGAATTGTTAATACATCAGCTAACTCAATGACAATTGGGTCATATTACAACGGTGATAGACCCTTTGCCGGGGAAATAGATGAAGTTCGGCTTTGGAACGATGTTCGCACACTAGCCGAAATACGTGTCAATATGTATCAGGAGTTAGCTGGTTCAGAGGATGGTTTGCAAGTATATTACAAATTCCATGAAAGTACTGGAACAACTGCTGCCGACTCTCAAACTTCCGGTACTTATCCTGGTACGTTGACCAATATGGCTGGTACTGAATGGACTCCTTCCTCCGCCTTTTTCGGACCCGTAAAATGCTTGAGTTTTGATGGAATTTCTGAATTTGTTGATATTGGAGCAGGCCCAACTGCACTAAAAAGCGTAGAGTTTTGGGTATATCCCACCAAATCTTCCGAATATTATATAGCCCTAAATGCTTCTTCATATATTTCATCAAATAATGGAGTCCTTTCAGCAACAGGTTTTACGTCACCAACTATATATGTTGATGGGGTTGAAATTTCAACTGTTGTACAGAGTAAATGGCAGCACATTGCCGTAACCACTGAATCAAGTATTAATGCCTCTGATTTTGATATAGGCAGACTATGGGGATCGGGTAACTTTCAAGGTAAAATTGACGAAGTTCGAATCTGGAATATTGCAAAAACAACTGCTCAAGTGCGTGAGAATATGTTCAAAACACTCACAGGTAACGAAACCGATTTAGCAGCATACTACAATTTTGATAATACCGATTTAACTTTAGCCGATTATTCTCCAAACACCAATGATGGCACACTTACATATATGCAAACAACAGATTGGGTTAGTTCTTCCGCATTCAATACATGGCTCAATACAAACTCATCTACATGGACTACTGATGCAAACTGGAGTCAGGGCAGTAGCCCAGTTTCTACTGATAATGTAGGTATTTACACATATTCAGGAGGAACTAACGCCACACTAAGCGGCTCACCCACTGTAAACCACTTCTTACTCGGGGGATCTTCATCCATAACGCTTTCTTCAGGGGCAACGGTAAACGGAAACCTCTTTTTAGAAAGTAATATTGATCTCAATGGACAAAATATTACCCTTGGTAGTACTGCCACATTAGTTGAAGGAAGCGGAATAATTACTGGGGCAAGTGGTGCAATTTCCACAACAAGAAATTTATCTGGTATTACATCTCAGAATGTTGCAAATCTTGGGGCTACAATTACTACTGCTTCAAATATGGGTAGTACTGTTATTACCCGAGGTGTAGCATTCCAAACCGGAAATGGCAATGAGGGTGTAAAACGATATTATGAAATTACGCCAACAACCAATAATGGCTTAAATGCCACGCTCGTTTTTAATTATTATGATAGTGAACTGAACGGGCTCACCGAATCAGAGTTAATTTTGTTCCGATCGGTTGATGCGGGTAGTAACTGGGCAGAAAAGGGTGGAACGGTTAATACCACAGCAAACACTGTTACTCTTAACAATATTGATGCTTTTTCGAGCTGGACTTCAGCTTCATCAGCATTTCCAATATATAATGTATACCGGGTGGATGGTAGTTTGACTACCGGAAATAATGACGGAACATCCTGGGCTGATGCATACCAAACTTTACAAGCAGCGCTAAGTGCATCAGCAGCCGGGGCTCAAATATGGATAGCCAAAGGCACCTACTATCCAAGTGTGGAAGTTGGTGGTACAGGTGCCCGCTATCAAGCATTTCAAATGATAGAAGGTGTAAGCATTTATGGGGGATTTGCCGGCACTGAAACAGACGTTAATCAGCGCACCAATTACGGTTTTGGAGAGACTAACGAAACTATTCTAAGCGGTGACATTGGTACTTTAGGTGATAATGCCGATAATAGCTACCATGTTTTCAACCACCCAAATGATGGTTCAAGCCTAAGTAGTGAGTCAATTCTTGATGGTTGTACAATATCAGATGGTAATGCCAATGGTGGTGGTGAGTTTTTGGGTGGAGGCATGTTGAATAAAGGGTTGAACCCAAGTAGCCAATATAACCCAACATTGAATAACTGTACTTTTTATAATAACTTAGCCAACGGTGGTGCCGGGATGCGTAATGAATATTCATCTCCTATCTTAACTAATTGCACTTTTAAAAACAATAGTAACCCTTCAGTTTCGACTAGTAATGCTGGTGGTGGGATGTGTAACATTTCCGAATCTTCTCCTACCTTAACAAATTGCACTTTTTCAGGTAATTACAGCGGTGGTTTTGGAGGTGGCATGTATAGCACACACTCATCTCCAACTATAAGTAATTGCACATTTTCTAATAACTCATCGAATTGGACCGGAGGTGGAATTTTTAACTTTACTGATTGTAATTCTATAATTACCAATTGTGTTTTTACAAATAATTCGGGGAGCTTTGGTGGCGCATTCGCTAATAGAGACGGCTTACCAACATTGACTAATTGTACTTTCTCAAATAATACAAGTGGCGCAACGGTGTATGCTCAATCCGGTGGTCCAATAACATTGACCAACTGTATTCTGTGGGGAGCTTCAAGTAGGGAAACTTATATATCCTCCGGTGCCCTAATTACATCTTCATACTCTGACATCGAGGGAAGCGGCGGAAGTGGTGGCAGTTGGGTAGGTGGTCATTTTGGTACTGATGGAGGAAACAACGTCGATGCCGATCCATTGTTTGCCTTTGCCGGAAGTGATTATCGACTATGCAGTACTTCTCCTTGTGCCGATGCTGGAAGCAACGCTGCAAATTCAGAAACTTATGATATCCGTGGAGTAGGTTTTAACCGTATATTAAATACGACTATTGATATGGGAGCTTATGAGTTCAAGTCAGGAACAGATCCTGTAAACCCCGGAACAACCTGGACCGGAACAACAAATACTAATTGGAATACTGCAGGAAATTGGGCTAATAGCTCATTACCCCCCACAAACTACAATGTTATTATTCCAGATGTAACAAACGATCCAGTAATTTCTTCAACTGCTACGGCTAATTGTAACAATCTAACAATTGAGTCAGGAGCAACCTTTGCAATACAGAGTGATATCTCAGGAACAGGCTCCCTTATCATCGATGGAGCTCTTACCAATAGCGGCACCATAACCATGCAGCGTTATTTCCCAGGTGCAACTCTTTTAAACTGGCATATGGTAAGTGCACCTGTAACAGGTATGGATATTTCAGAAAGCGGTTTTAATCCTGGTTCCAGCGATGATTTTTATGCCTGGCTGGAAACTTCCCCGGGAATTTGGGTTAACTATAAAAACACCGGAACATCACCCACCTTCTCAGAAGTAAATGGTAATGATAATTTCCAACCTGCAAAGGGTTATCTAGTTGCTTATAACGAAGCAAACCCAACGAAAACTTTCACAGGTACTCTTAATACAGGCAATCAAACTTTTACCCTAAAAAACAGTGGAGCTAAAGACTGGACTTACGTAACTGGATGGAATCTATTGGGGAATCCCTATTCTTCTTCTATTGATTGGAATTTAGTTACCCGTACGCAATTCCAAGATAACTATGCTTATGTTTACGATCCTAATGCTGGAGGCGGAGCAGGAGCTTTTGTTAATATCAATGGTGCAAATGCAAGCGCATATATTGCTCCAAACCAGGGGTTCTTTGTTATTGCAACAACGGCTGCTAACGACCAAACATTTACATTTACAAATGCCATTCAAGCACACGGAGGCAGCTATATGAAAAATAAAACTGATGAAGAAAAGCTAGTACTACGATTATCAGATGAAATATATTTTGATGAAATCCAGATACGACTTGCCCCGCAAAGCACTTATAACCGTGAAAGAGAAGATGCAATAAAAATTTACAGTTATAATGATGTAGCACCTCAGTTACAGAGCTATTCATCGGACAACATTCCTTTGGCTGTAAATAGCATTCCCGAAGCAGGAACCGATAATAATATTCCAATTGGAATACGCTCACCAAAAGATGGTGTTTATAAAATTTCTATTGTTGAAGTGAGCGATATAATTTCAACAAATGGGATCTATTTGGAAGATTTACTGATGAATAGCTGGCATAAACTCAGCGAAAGTGGCTATACTTTTACCTCCCCAGAAGGTGATATTAGTGATCGTTTTATAATTCACTTTGGTGGTGTTGGTATCGATGAACCTGTTTCAACAAAGGAAATCATCCATCTTTGGACTGCCGATCACACCATCCACTTGCTCAACTCAAACAATTTGTCAGGTAAGGTAATCGTAATAAACATGTATGGCCAACAAGTGTTGGAAACACCGCTCGACAGAGATGTAGATCAGCAAATTAGTCTGATAACACCTGCAGGTTATTATATTGTAAATATTGTAACTAAAAATGGTGTAATTAATAAAAAAGTGTATTTGAGATAATAACAAGTCTGTCATGTCGAGGGAATCGTAGCGACGAGAAATCCCCTGAACTAGAAGAGTAGTAGGAACATGGTTTCAGATTCAGGGGATTTCTCTCTTCGTTCGAAATGACATATAAGATTGGGGATTTGGCTTCTCAGAACTAATGTTTCTCCTCCATCAAAGGTCGAAAAGACAAAAATGAATAAAAATGGAAACTATGAAAAAAATAATCACCACAACACTCATCGTAATTAGCATTCTATTGTGCATAAACCAACTAAACGCACAAGTACCACCACCACCTCCCCCTGATCATGGTTCAACCGGCAATCAAAATGGCGGAAACGCTCCAATTGGAGGAGGACTATTTATCCTAATAGGATTAGGAGCAGCATACGGTGGTAAAAAAGTGTTTGATATGAAGAAGGAGAAATTGGAAGAATAAACCAGTTTTGACAAAATGTTCCTTCTTTTTATACTTCTAATTAAATTAGCGGTTCAAGTCTTTTATAATTTGAACCAAGTTGCAAGTTAGAAGTTTTAAATTTTAAGAAATAGTAGCTTCTGTCTTCAAGCTCCCGTCGTATTACAGTAAAGTTTATACAACCTGAAAACAAATTACTATATAAAATATAGTGCATTGATAAATTATTCCGATTACCATAGTACTTTGAATAGTGAGCAACGACTATTTGGCATGGCATATGAATGTCCTTATCAAAAGCGTTGTAAAGATTGTCCTTTTGCAGCTATTGATCATATGGAGTTTTCTGAAAAAGTTGAGTGGGTAAATTCATTGAATAAAGATGAAAAAGAAAATATTATAACTCATCATAATAATTGCTTTCAAAATAAGCAAGCCTTATAAATCCCAAATGATTTTCTAAACACATCATATTACATAACCACTTTTCCATATCTTTGCTAAAAAAATACAACCATGATTAATTTAAAAGTACAATCAGCAATTAACGAGCAAATAAAAAAGGAAGAGTATTCATCGCGCCTTTATATGGCTATGGGTATTTGGTGTGAAACAAATGGGTATCCCGGAGCAGCAAAATTTTTATTTCAGCATGCAGAAGAAGAGCGTATGCATATGCTGAAATTTGTTCATTATGTAAACGATCGTGGTGGCAAAGCCCAACTATTGGATATTGAACAACCTACGGCTGATTTCGATTCACTTCTGGATATATTTGAAAAAGTAATGGAGCATGAAAAGTACATTACTGAATCCATTAATAACCTTTACGAAGTAACAATTATTGAAAAAGATTACACAACCATGAACTTCCTGCAATGGTATATTACCGAGCAATTGGAAGAAGAAAACTTATTTAATACAATACTTGATAAAATCAAACTTGTTGGTGCCGACAAAGCCGGAATGTTTCATGTTGACAAGGAACTTGAGGGAATGGCTGTTGCACCTGCTCCCGCTGTGTAATTATTCTTATTTGGGTTCTTTTAATCTTAATACCAACTTTTCATACCATTCTTTTCCAAAGCGACGGGTAAGTGGTTGTTTTAAATAACTATATAATGGGTCTCCACTTTGTTTCCCCATTATAAGTGCTGGCGCACAAACATCCCATTTGTGATAATTTACCGCAATTGAATTTCCAACTTTGCTTAACCTTACAGGATACAGATGACAAGAAATTGGTTTCTGAAAATTGATTTTTTTCTCAAGATATGCCTTTTCAATGGCACATAAACTGATTCCATCCTTCCAATAAACGAAAGCACACTCCTCTTCATTAACTAATGGTGTAACATATGAGCCATCTTCATCATATTCAAAAACGCCAACACTGTCAATAACTTCCTTACCCTCTTCGGTCATATAAGGTATTATTTCATCAATGTCATCTTCAATTATTGATATTTCTTCTTCATCAAGTGGAGCACCTGCATCGCCGGCAACACAACACTCACCTTTGCATGCCGACAGATTACAAGCAAAATATATTTCTTTTAGCTCATCCGACACAAGTATATCATCAACAATTATCATAATAGAATTTTGTTCATTTCTAATTTTAGACAAAAGTATTACTTTTATAACCCCAAACCTTATATGCTCTTATATTCCTTATATGGTTCATTATTTTCTGCCATATAAGGCATTTAAGGTCATTTAAGAAGAAAGTAACCTTAATGTCTATAACTATGCAAATAACAAAATCATACCTCAAAGACCTCATCTATAAAGTAAACGGTGCTGCAATTGAAGTTCATAAAGAACTAGGTCCAGGTTTACTAGAGAGTGTGTATCACTATTGTCTTAAACATGAACTCCTCAATAGGGGGATCAAATTTCAATCCGAATTAATTGTGCCTGTTAACTACAAGGGATTAATTCTAGATGCTGAATTGCGATGTGATTTACTTATAGAGAACATTCTACCAGTGGAGCTTAAGGCCGTTGAATACATACTCCCCATTCATGAAGCCCAAATTATCACTTACATGAAGTTACTTAACGCACCAGAAGGATTATTGATAAACTTCAACGTAAGCCACTTATATAAAGAAGGACAAAAGACATATGTAAACGAACTCTACAGAAATCTGCCAGCATAATCCTTATATGCCCTTATATTCTTTATATGGTTCATTTTTTTCCACCATATAAGGCAACTAAGTACATATAAGAAAAGGTATAGTCAAATATTTTGCATACCCTTATTTTAATTACTTTTGCCCAGCATTTTTACATAGAACATTAATTATTAACGACTAAAAGATATAAATATGGCATTCAACCTAAGAAACAGGAATTTCCTAAAGCTGTTGGATTTCACTCCACAAGAAATAAAATTTCTACTTGAGCTTTCAGCTGATTTGAAGAAAGCAAAGTATGCAGGAACTGAACAAAAAAGACTTGTTGGCAAAAATATTGCCTTAATATTCGAAAAAGCATCAACTCGTACAAGATGTGCTTTTGAAGCTGCTGCCTACGATCAAGGTGCAAAAGTTACTTATTTGGGACCATCAGGTACACAAATTGGTAAAAAGGAATCGATGAAAGATACAGCTCGTGTATTAGGTCGTATGTATGATGGTATCGAATACAGAGGTTATGGGCAATCAATTGTTGAAGAACTGGGAAAATACGCAGGTGTGCCCGTGTGGAACGGTCTTACAAATGAATATCACCCAACTCAAATTCTTGCCGACTTCTTAACAATGATGGAGCATAGTGATAAACCACTACACCAAGTTAGTTTTGCATATGCTGGAGATGCTCGTAACAATATGGGTAATTCACTTATGGTTGGTGCTGCGAAAATGGGAATGGACTTCCGTGCTGTTGCACCAAAGCAAATGTGGCCTGATGAAGCCTTAGTAACTGAATGTAATGAAATTGCAAAAGAAACCGGAGCTACAATTACACTTACTGAAAGTGTTGATGAAGGTGTTAAGGGTGTTGATTTTGTTTACACAGATGTATGGGTAAGCATGGGCGAAGCTGATGATGTGTGGAAAGATAGAATTGCTATGATGATACCTTATCAGGTAAATGCAGAGATGATGAAGAAAACAGGCAATCCAAAAGCTAAATTCTTACACTGCTTACCCGCATTCCACAATCGCGAAACAATTGTTGGTGAAGAAATATATCAGAAGTTTGGTGTTGAAGCAATGGAAGTTACAGATGATGTATTTGAATCACCTGCATCTGTTGTTTTTGATGAAGCAGAGAATAGACTTCATACAATTAAAGCAGTAATGGTTGCTACACTTGGAGCTTAAATACATTAACTGTCATCCTGAACGAAGTGAAGGATCTTTATTATTCATATGAGATTCTTCACTCCGTAAACTACGTTCAGAATGACAAAGTAATTAAACTAATACAATGCAAAAAAAAGAATACATATGCCCAAAATGTGGTAGTAAACACTACGAAGCTGATGAGATGAGAGCAACCGGTGGTGCTTTCGCAAAAATTTTTGATGTGCAAAACAAAAAATTCACAACAATATCATGTACTCAATGTGGATATACTGAATTTTATAAACGCACTTCCAGTACATTTGGTAACGTAGTTGACTTTTTTACAAATTAAAAATTCTCCATTGTCATACTGAGCATTAGCGAAGTATCTCATAAGAGATTCTTCACTGCGTTCAGAATGACAATTGCTACTGAACAAAATATAAGATAACACATGGCTAACAACGAAGACCTATTAAAAAAAATAATTGCTCACGCTAAAGAATACGGGTTTGTATTTCAATCAAGCGAAATATACGATGGCTTGAGTGCTGTTTACGACTACGCCCAAAACGGTTCTGAATTAAAAAAGAACATCCGTGATTATTGGTGGAAAGCAATGGTACAAATGCATGAGAATATTGTTGGCATTGATTCTTCTATATTTATGCACCCCACAGTTTGGAAAGCATCGGGTCATGTTGATGCCTTTAACGATCCTATGATCGACAATAAAGATTCGAAAAAACGTTACCGTGCTGATGTGTTAGTTGAAGATCACATGGCTAAAATTGAGGCCAAGATCGACAAAGAAGTAGCAAAAGCAGCCATACGCTTTGGAGATACTTTTAATGAAGAAGAATTTAAAAGTACTAACCCTCGGGTACTGGCAAATATTGAAAAAATTGAAGGCATAAAAAACAGGCTTTATCCTGCCATGGAAAACAACGACATGGATGCTTTTAAAAACCTCATCGAAGATCTTGAAATAGCATGCCCATTATCAGGTTCTAAAAACTGGACAGAAGTACGTCAGTTTAACCTGATGTTTTCAACAAATATGGGTGCAACTGCTGAAGGAGCAACGGAGATTTTCCTTCGCCCTGAAACTGCCCAGGGAATATTTGTGAACTATCTAAATGTTCAAAAAACAGGTCGGATGAAAATCCCATTTGGAATTGCTCAAACAGGTAAAGCATTTAGAAACGAGATTGTTGCCCGCCAGTTTATTTTCCGTATGCGCGAATTTGAGCAGATGGAGATGCAATTTTTTGTTCGTCCCGGCGAAGAAATGAAATGGTATGAGTACTGGAAAGACCAGCGAATGAAATGGCATACATCATTGGGTATTCCTGCTGAAAAATTCCGTTTTCATGATCATGATAAACTTGCTCATTACGCTAACGCTGCCGCCGATATTGAATTTGATTTCCCAATGGGATTTAAAGAGCTGGAAGGTATCCATTCACGAACTGATTTCGACTTAAGTGCACACGAAAAACACTCAGGGAAAAAATTACGATACCATGATCCTGAGTTAAATCAAAGCTACGTTCCTTATGTAGTTGAAACTTCAATTGGTCTCGACCGTATGTTTCTTGCTGTAATGAGTAATGCCTACACCGAAGAAGAACTTGAAGATGGAAACAGCCGAGTGGTTATGAAACTGCCACCTGTGCTTGCTCCTTATAAAGTGGCAATTTTCCCGCTCACTAAAAAAGACGGTCTACCGGATAAAGCTCGTGAGATAATGGATAATCTTAAGTATGATCACATGTGTTTCTATGAGGAGAAAGATGCCATTGGCAAGCGTTATCGCCGTCATGATGCAATTGGAACTCCATACTGCATTACTGTTGATCACCAAACCTTAGAAGATAACACCGTAACCATTCGCGAACGCGACAGCATGAAACAGGAGCGCATTGTTATTGATAAGATAAGTGGTGTTGTAAGTGAAGGGTTGAGAGTTCGCCATTAAGAATTAATAAAAAAGGGAGTGCTGATGGAAATAACCACCTACCCCATTACCCTCATTAACAATTCAGAAGTACTCCTACATCCAGTTTTTTCAAGGAGGTTTCGGCGGTGTGTATCAACAGTTGTTTTTGAAATGAATAGTTTTTCGGCTATCTCCTTGCTTGTTTTACCTTGGATTACCAATTCCAGTATCTCAATTTCACGAGGACTAAGTAAGCTTGCAATACTCGAATTTAATCGGTGGCCAATAATACTATTGTTTGAAAGTCTGCTGAGTGTTTCTTTAAGTTCATCGAGTACAATGGGCTTTAACAAATAATCAAAAGCCTGGGCTTTTATGGCTTTAATGGCATACTGGTTGTAGCCTGTGGTAAATATTACAATCGGATTTAGTCCTTGATTACGGGTTATTTCAAGAACCTCAAAGCCACTCATGCGTGGCATTTCTACATCAAGAAAGATAATGTCCGGTTTTTTGTCAGTTATTAAACTAACAGCTTCCTCAGGAATTTTTGTTTTTGCAACTACTTCAATTTCATCGCAAAGGCCAAGTAATCTTTCCATATTTTCAAGCCCGGCTTCTTCATCATCAATTATAATCGCAGTCTTTATCATAATAGGGATAGGTTTTTAACAAAAATAGGTGTAATCAACAAATCAAATATACCAATAAATAATGATTTATTGCTTATGTTTTAACTATAAGTAAGTAGAGTGTTTATAAAAAGCAAATTTCGTAGCAGGATAACAAACTTGATTATTTTGTATAATAATCTAATATTCAGCCATTGTCACTTATTATTAAACGCAGTCATGGTTCGATTAACCCCGATCGTAATAAAGCTTTTTATCATTTCTGTAGCTATATCAACCCTTGGTGTCATAAGTTTTTCTTCCGACACAGTCCATTGTCCTAATACATAATCCGCCTGACGACCTTGGGGAAAATCATTGCCTATACCTATTCTCAGTCGTGCGAACACGTTTGTTCCAAGTTTCTCAATAATATCTGTAAGACCATTATGTCCCGCATCACCTCCTTTTGGCTTCATGCGTAGTGTGCCGGTGGGTAGAGCAATATCATCAAGAATAACAACCATTTTTTCGATTGGAATATTTTCTTTCTCCAACCAATACTTAATGGCTTTACCACTTAGATTCATGTAGGTTGTGGGCTTAATAATTATTAACGTTCGTCCGCGGTATTTCACCCTTGATACAATTGAAAGTTTTTCAACACTTGTTTCTCCTTTCAGCTCATTGGTCAAAGCATCAGCAACAACAAAACCAATATTGTGTCTTGTGTTCATGTATTCTGCACCTATATTACCAAGTCCTACAATTAAATATTTCACTTAATTAGTATTTTACTTTTCAATTTATTGCAAAAAAATAAAGGGATAAAGGTAAAAAATCCCTCTATCCCTTTATAATTGTGGATTAAAACTTTTCCTTACTCAGTAGCATCAGGGGTAGCCTCTTCACCATCACCATCACCTTCTTCTTCTTCATCACCATCCAAAGTACCGTCAGCAGAAACATTACGTGACATTTTAACACGAACAATAACTGAGTTAGGGGGATCTAAGGTTGTTAGATTATCGAATTCAACATCTTTGATTTTTATTGAACCACCTATAACAAGTTTCGAAATATCAACCTCTACATTTTCGGGTAAGTATTCTGATAAACCTCTTAGTCTGATTTTATGCATTTTCTTAATCATCTGACCACCAGCTAGTACTCCCGGAGAGGCTCCAATCAACACAACAGGCATACCTATTGAAATTTCTTTTCCTGGTACTAATTCCAGAAAATCGGCATGTAATACTTTATCGGTTACAGGGTGATATTGAACCTCTTGCAATATTGTTGGGTATTTTTTACCGTCAATATCAACTGTGATTAAAAATACTTCAGGAGTGAAGATAATTTTATCAAATTTTATTGCATTTGTATAAAAGTGTGTTTGTTTTTCGCCACCGTAAATAACACAAGGAATATTTCCTTCTCTACGGTTTTTCTTAGCATCCTTTTTCCCTACGTTCTCTCTTAGAGAACCGCTAATTGATACTTTTTTCATTTTTGAAATTTTTAATTAATAGTATAATAATTTGTTAATCTATTTCTCTTTTATATCGAACAATGAGCTTATCGACTCAAAATTCTGTACGCGATTTATTACTTCAGCTAATAAGTCAGCTGTACTTAGTACTTTTATCTTACCAAGATCTTGCTTTAGTGGAACAGTATCCGTAACAATAATTTCATCAAATTTCGATTTGCTTAACTTATCATATGCGCTACCCGAGAATATTGGATGGGTACAAAAAGCGCGAACCGAAGTTGCCCCATTACTAATAATCAGATCGGCTGCTTTTGTAATGGTTCCTGCTGTATCAATAATGTCATCAACAATAATCACATCCTTACCTTTAACATCACCAATAAGTTCCATTTTCTCAATAACATTTGGTTTTGCCCTTTGTTTGTAACAGATTACAAACCCGGTGTTTAGTGCTTTTGCATAAGAAGCGGCACGACGTGTACCACCTGTATCAGGGGATGCCATTACCAGATTTGGTAAATTTAGTTCCCTGATATAATCCATAAAAATATTAGATGCGTAAAGATTATCAACAGGAACATCAAAAAATCCCTGAATTTGATCAGCATGTAAATCGATTGTTATAACCCTGTTTA
>ERZ890953.507-NODE-507-length-22350-cov-8.401839_pt1 | contig 22350 bp, 19 predicted proteins | sample MGYA00521264_ERZ890953 | MGnify/ENA primary metagenome ERZ890953 (study PRJEB32303, sample SAMEA104408629) | aquatic metagenome | biome: Brackish water; feature: Chemocline; material: water | place: Baltic Sea | collected 2014-10-26T21:54:00 | depth 200 m ...
AGGACTGCAGGAGGTGCTCACGAATCTCGCGCAGGGGGATTCTGGCCGAAGCCAGGTTGGCGGCGTTCCGCTCCCTCTTCGCGTTCAGCCCACCGAGCTTGGCCAGCTCTCCTGGGGGCATGGCCTCTGCAGCCTGAGCCAGGATCTGCCGCTCTGCGGTGGTGTGGTGCTCGGATTCGACGAGCTGGTTCGTCTCGGAGTTGACCCACTCCGAGAGCCACAGGTCTGGCTCGACGAACGAACCGTCGGGGCCCACCTGTTGCAGGGTCAGCAGCACGTCTTCGCAGTGGTGCAGGGTGCGCTCGAGCATGGCCAAGCCCCGGCCGCAGAGCGCCGCTACAGGTCTGGAATCTGGCTGGGCTCGCGCGATGTTGGCGATGAGGGGGGCGTTCAAGGGAGCTTCGACGGCCGCGAGGGATGTGAGCACGACAGGATGTTGCCGGGCGTCCACGCGCTGGACCCCGTCGGGGAGCCCGCCGTTGAGCTCTGCAAACGCGAGAGCCAGCGCGATGCGGTCGATGTCTGAGGTGGTGACCCCCAACGACTCGGCCAGCCGATCCCGGAGCGCGTCAAGCATGGGGTTCCCCTTCGGGCCGCGCGCGCTCCTCGACGATGGTCGCGGTGCGGTCGGCGTCCTGCACCAGCGCGAAGCGCTGACCGATGCGGTGCTGCAGCTCGGCCATCAGGCCATCGTGCAGTCGGCGAGGGACCTCCATCAGCACGGTGTGCTCGGTCAGCGTGGCCAGGTGATGCCTGACGACGTTGAGCTCGTGGGCACCATCCAGGGGCCGCAGGGGGGCCTCGATGACCAGAGGAAGCTGCCGCCCGGCGACCTGCCGGAGCCCGTGGACCAGGGCCAGGGCGAGGACGGTCTTTTCCCCGGTGGAGCGGTCGGGCCGCTTTCTGGACCAGCTGGATGAGCTTCTTGTGGCGGGCTGCTGGAGGCCCTGGCGTTCGCCTGGATCAGCGGGGGCACCGACGCCCATGCCAAGAACTACGCCCTGCTCCACGGGGCTGGTGGGCGGGTGCGCCTGGCCCCTCTGTACGACATCGCCAGCACCTTGCCCTACCATCCGACGCAGAAGCTCGAGCTCGCCATGATGGTGGGGGGTGAGTACCGGCTGGGGTTCGTCGGCGCGCGCCACTGGGAGCGGCTGGGTGAGGATGTGGGGCTGACGGCCGACGAGACCATCGAGCGTGTACGAGCGGTCGCAGACCGGGTCGGAGAGCGTGTGGGCACCGTCGCAGCGCGGTGTCGAACGGGCGGGCTGGAGGTCGAGGAGCTGTCCAGGCTCGTCGAGGCGCGGGCTCTGGGGTGCTCGAGAATGCTCTCTGAGTAGTGTGCCCGGTTGCTGGACAGTCTGGCACCTCCACGATTCTCGGTGCCTTTTCGCGGCCCCCGTCGAACATGAAAACCCCGATAACCACGCTACAACCTGCATCTACCGCGGGCTTCGGGATCAGGGGGTCGGAGCCGCGATGCGCGGACCCGTCACGCTCCTCTCGCGCCGGACATGGAAAACCCAGCTTTTAAAAACAGGAAGCGTGGTTTTTCCGTTGAGGGGTAGGAATGGGGTGGCGGCCCGTGAAGGCAGGCGGATCACATGGTCAGCGCGTCCTGGGTCGGGCGCTAGCGCGCCCCGGCGGAGTGTGGGGGCTTCACCGACCCGGGGACGTAGTCGCCGGCTTCGCGGGAGACGCGCTCGGCCAGCCGCTTGAGGGCCGCGAACTCAGGGGCAGCGGTGAAGGTGCGGCGTCGCCAGCGCAGGAGGGCGTCCGCCCGGAGCAGTCGGTAGACGGGCTCGCGCCACTTGCGGGGGCCCACGAAGCGGTGATGGAGCTCTTCGCCCCAGAACACAAAGCGCTGGATGTAGGCGAGGTTCTCCAGCACGGTCTGCTGCCGGGCGTCCAGCCACGGCAGCTGGGCCTCGACCCAACCTCCAGCCCAGGCCTCGAGGGTGGAGGGCGGGCAGAACCCCATGGCGACGGCGTCGCGGTACAGGTCGTTGCCCGGGTAGGGCGTGTAGGCGAAGATGTTCTCGAGCATGATGTTCGGGTACAAGACCTTCAGCCGGTCCACGATGTCCAGGGTCTGCAGCCACTCTTCGTAGGTCTCACCGGGAAAGCCCAGGATGAAGGTGGTGGTGAGGCGCAGGCTGTGGCGCTTGGCCTTGAGCGCGGCCAGCTCGATGTCGGAGACGCTGCAGTCCTTCTGGATGTAGTCGAGCACCCTGGGGCTGCCTGACTCGATGCCAGAGAAGAGCACGAAGACGCCGCTGCGCTTCAGCAGCTCGATGTAGGCGTCGTCCCAGTGGGCCAGGTACGGCGCCCGGCAGGTGCTGGACCACCGCACGCGGATGTCTTCGTCGATGAGTCTGCGGGCGATGCGCCCCGCCCGCTTCGGGTCCGAGAAAAAGTTGTCGTCCACCATGGAGATCTTGTCCACGCCCCAGCGCTTGACGAGGGTGGCGATCTCCCGCATCACCATGTCTTCGGGCTTGTGTCGCCAGCGACGTTGGTTGACGCCCTGGTTGTAGCAGAAGCCGCAGCGGTGAGGACAACCGCGGGCGGTCTCGACGCCAACGACGGTGTAGCGGGTGGGATCGATGAGGTCCCAGGCGGGCTCGCGCACCTTGCTCATGTCGTAGAGGGGACGCTCCGGCGTGGCGACGATGCTGCCGTCCGGCTCCTGAAAGCTGATGCCCGGCAGCTTGTGCAGCTCGCCGCCTTGGTCGATGCAGGCGGCCAGCTCGCCCGCGGTGTCGTCGGCGTTGCCTCGCACGACGATGTCCACGAGCGGGTGGCGCACGGTCTGCTCGGGAAAGAGGGTGGCATGCATGCCGCCCCAGACGATGGGGCACTCCGGGGACGCTTGCCTGGCGACCCCGGCGGCCTCGAGGGCGAAGCGTAGCTGGGGCCCGCTCATGGACGAGATGCCTACGTAGACGGCGCGGTGCGCCTCTCGAGCCAGGGTCTCCTGCCAGTCGGGCTGCGTCCTGGTGTCGATGATGACGGGCTCGAAGCCGTGCTCGCGGATGCCCGGGGCCAGGGCCAACAAGGCGTTGGGGACCTGAGGGTCCAGATCGTGGGGCCGAGTGCGTGGAAAGACCAGCAGAACCTTGTCTCTCTTCATAAAACCTCCCGAGACGGCGACCATGCCACCATATAGAAAAGCAAATGGCGTGCCAAGATCGCGGGCGAGATCTGGCTGTTGGTGGAGTGGGTCAAAGCTTTGGATTGAAAGGGGTTTCAGGACGTCAGCGGGCAGGGGTGCCGGGTTGGCCCTGCCGCGGATGGGCCCATCTCCGTGTTCTGTGTTCTGTGTTCTGTGTTCTGTGTTCCGTGTTCCATCGACGGGCGCGGTCCTGTTCCCGTCGCCCTGTCTGCCTGAGTGAGGGGTCCCGGTGTCGCGGTTTTTGAAGCCGTCGCCCTCGCCGTGAACGGGGATCTTGGTGCAAGGCAGAGAACGGAGCTGGCATAGGGCTTGCTGTACCCTTGCGCGACCTCGAACTCGGAGTCCTCGATGTCACGCTACCTCCTGCACATCCTCCTCGCCGCCCTCGCCGCCGGCTGCCAGCTCAGCCCCGACTTGCCCGAGGGCTGGGAGGACGCCGAGCCGGTCTCGAGTCTGGTCCAGGCCGAGTGCGATGGCGATCCCTACGACGGCGCCGAGGGGTTCCTCGAGGCCAGCGCGGCCGCGGGCGAGGTGGTCGTCACCTATGGCGACGCCCACTTCCGCTGCGCGCAGGACGTAGAGGCCTTCTACCGGCTCGAAGGCGCTGTGCTCTCCATCCTGGTGCAGCCCATCGACATGGACCCGAAGAACGTGGCGGCCTGCGACTGCCTGTACGACGTGGATCTGACGGTGGACGGCCTGGACGCCGGCGCGCTCACGGTGGAACTGTTTCGCCGCTGGGACAACATCAACGACCCCAACGATCCGGAGTTGGTGGACAGCGTGGAGCTGGGGAGCGAGTAGGCGCGCTCGTCTTCGGGAGCCACCACGTCTGCGCACTTCCAGTGGAAGATGAAGCCCATGGTGGCATGGCTCCGAGCCAGGGGTGGGGGGACGGCTGGGCGTCGCCCAGGGCCGGCGTCAGGCCGGCAGCTCGAGCACAAAGCGGCCTGTAGGCCCCGCCTCGCAGTGGGCGCTGCCGCCGTGGCGCTGGGCCACCCGGGCCACCAGGGCCAGCCCCAGGCCGGTGCCCTGGCTGGGGTCCGCTCCGTGGCCCTGCACCCGGAAGAAGGGCTCGAAGACCTTGTCGCGATCGGCCTCGGCCACGCCTGGCCCGGCGTCGGAGACCAGCACGCGCGCCCGGCCCCCGGCCTGGACGACGCTGATCTCCACGGGCTGGGCGCCGTGCCGGACGGCGTTCTCGAGGAGGTTGCGCAGGGCCACCCGCAGCAGGCTCTCGTCACCGGGGACGACGGTGGGCTGGCCACCCACGGTGGCTCCCACCCGGGCGGCTTCTTCGGCGGCCAGGGCGAGCAGATCCACCGGGGCTGTGACCAGCTCGCCGCTGGCCTCGAGGCGCCCCACCAGGAGCAGCTCCTCGATCAGCTGGTCGAGCTCCTGGATGTTGCGCACGGCTTCGGATCGGTGGTCTTCGCGGGCTGGTTCGTCCTGGGCCTCGGCCAGCAGCTCCACCGCCAGGCGTAGCCTGGCCAGGGGGGAGCGCAGCTCGTGGGAGGCGGCCGCGAGCATCTCTCGCTGGCTCGAGACCAGGGCCTCGATGCGGTCGGCGGCCCGGTTGAAGCTCCGGGCCAGCACCGCCACCTCGTCGTCACCCTGTACGGGCACGCGGGCGCCCAGGCCGCCGCCGCCCAGGGTCTCTACGCCCAGGCGCAGGGCCTCGAGGCGCCGGGTGATGGAGCGGGCCAGGGGCCAGGTGCCCAGGGCCATGATGATGGCGAAGAAGGCCAGGCCGAGCATGTGCCGCGAGGGCTCGGGATCCGGTGGCGGGAGGTTTGGGGGCGGGCCGCCGTAGAGGTGGTGCGCCATGACCCCCGCCGTGACCAGGCAGAGCACGACGATGCCCAGGAAGGACAGGTAGATCTTGATGAACACGGTGTGGCGCACCAGCATCCAGCGGGGGCGGCTCACGGCTGGCTCCGGGTGAAGACGTAGCCCACGCCTCGCACGGTCACGATGCGCTGGGGCTGCTTGGGGTCGTCCTCGATGGCGGCTCGGATGCGGGAGATGTGCACGTCGATGCTGCGGTCGAAGGCCTCGAGGGCCTCACCGCGCACGCCGTCCATGATCTGCTCTCGGGACAGCACCCGCCCTGCACTGCGGGCCAGCACGGCCAGGATCTCGAGCTGGTGGCTGGTGAGCAGGCGCGGCTCGCCCTTCACCCGCACCTCACGAGCGGAGAGGTCGATCTCGAGCTCCCCGAAGCGCAGCAGCTCCACAGCCTGGGGCGAGGGCCGGTTGCGGCGGGTGATGGCCCGCAGGCGCGCCAGCAGTTCGCGGGGGGAGAAGGGCTTGGGCAGGTAGTCGTCGGCCCCCAGCTCGAGGCCCACGACGCGATCGGTCTCGTCGCCCCGGGCGGTCAGCATGATCACCGGGACGTCGGAGCTGGCCCGGATGCGTCGGCAGGCCTCGAAGCCGTCGAAGTCGGGCAGCATGACGTCCAACACTACGGCGTCGAAGGAGCCGTCGGCCAGCAACGCCAGCCCTGAGCCGGCGTCGTGGCGCTCGGCCACCTGAGCGCCGTTGCCCTCTAGGTAGCTGCGCAGCATGGCGCAGAGGCGGCGGTCGTCGTCGATGACCAGGACCTTCATGGCTCTCCCCTGTCGGGCGGAGGAGGCCGACGTCGGGACGCCGGCCCCCTTGGGGTCCTACTCGCCGTGCAGCTCTTCGGCCAGCACCACCAGATCGGCCCGCTGCTCGGCGCTCAGCACCTCGGCCACGTCGCCGATGGCGCCCACGAGGATCAGCGAGGCCTGTTCGACGCCGGCCAGGCCCTCGAGCCGCAGCTCCTCGAGGGCCTCACGGTCCACGGTCGGGGCGGTGAACACGGCCTCGAGCTGGTCGTGGTGGGCCTCGAGGCCCTCGTGCATGGCCTCGAGCTGGCCGTGGGCGCTGTCCGTGATGGCCATGATTTCGGCGGCCTGGGCATCGCTGGCGTCGATCTCTCCCAGCGCCTCCTCGAACATGGCCCGGGCCTGGGCTTGGTGGTCGGCGCGGTCGCCGTGCATGGCGCGGAGGTGCTGGAAGCCGTGGCTGCGGACCACGCGGGAGCCGGCGTAGGCGACGCCGAGGGTGGACACGCCCAGGGCGGACACGCCCACCAGGGAGAGGACGACGAGGGGAAGGGTGTGACGGGACATGGGAACCTCCAGGTTGGTCGGGGCCGCGTCGTGCGACCCGCACCCTCAAGCTGGGGCCCGGGCGTTTCCGCCGTTCGTCTCGCACGTAAAGAAGTGTGAAGCTCGCGCGGGAGTGTGGACCCGCCGGAGGCTGCGGCGCCAGGGCTGGCGAGCGCGCCGTCCAGGGAATTCCGAGGGGAACTGTCCGCCTCGCGGCCTGTGGTTCGTCCCCCCTGCTGAGAACACGAGACCCAAGCCAGACCCACCGGAACCCGGGACTCCTGCCAGGCCCCGGCGACCCACCTGCCCTCGAAGACCACCCGCGCCATCCGCCGACCTGGGAGCACTCGAACCATGGAATCGAATCCACAGCAGGGCTTTGTCCCTTCCATCCGCGCCAGCCTCGACGCCAAGCTCGAGCGGCTGCTGCGGCGTCCGGTGATCGCTCGCGTGGCGCTTCCTGCGTCCAAGCCGGCCCCGGCTCCGGCTCTCGACGGGCTGTTCGACCTCTTCCATGAGCTGGACGACACCCTGCGGGCCTCGGCACCGGCCTTCGGCGTTGGGCGCCGGCGCGATCCCTGGCGCGTGGACCCCGAAGACGGGACCTGCCGCGTGCGGATCGACATCGACTACGATGACCTGTGGAGAGGGTGTGAGCGGGAGGTCATGGAGGCCGCCAGCGGCACCATCGAGAACTGCGTGACCCTGCTGACCGATGTGCAGCGGCTGCTCCTCGAGCGCTCTCCGCGGGAGTTCCTGGCGCTGAACCCGGCCCCCGAGGTGGTGGAGCTGGTGGACTTCGAGCGCGAGCTGGTGGGCGGCAGTGAGCGCGTCGTGGAGCTCATCCTGGTGGAGGCCCCCAGGGGGCGCGCCCACGCTCGGCACATCGCCATCGTGCCCAACCTGATCCCCCTCGAGCGGCAGCTCGCCGCGCTCGACGTCATCGAGCTCGCACCCGAGACCGGTGCCCTGGCTCCCCTGCGGGTGCTCACGGGATTGAGCGACGCCAGCTGCCTGCGCGTCCCCTCGCCATCGCCCGGGGTCGAGTCCGCTGTGGTGGCCGATCGCCTGGACGAGTTCCAGCTCGAGTGCGTGCGCAAGGCTCGCGCGACGCCTCACTTCGCGAACATCCAGGGCCCGCCCGGGTCCGGCAAGACCACCGTGATCACCACGATCATCCGCCGCGCCCTGGCGGCCGGTGAGCGGGTGCTGGTGGTATCCCCGACGCATGTGGCCGTGGACAATGTGGTGGAGAAGCTGACGCCCCGACCGGGGGCCCGCGGTGATGACGATCTGGAGCGGCGTACTCTGCCGGTGCGCTACGCTGCGCGGCCCAAGAAGCTGCTCGAGAGCGCAGAGGTGTACTGGGTCGGCCCGAAGAAGGAGCGGCGTGCGGCCACCATCTCGCGGCGGCTGCAGCGCCGTCTGTGCGCGGTGAACCCCCTCGCCAAGCGCCTGTACGCCAGGCTGGACAAGGACATCGCGGGCAGCGCGCCGCTGTCCAGGGCGGTGGCCGACGTGCAGTCCGTCATCTGCGGCACGCCCATCGGCATCCTGTCCTACAACCCGGTGAAGACCGCCGCCCCTGGCGAGTTCGATCTGCTGGTGGTGGATGAGGTCTCGAAGATGACCCTGCCAGAGTTCTTGGCGGTCGCGGTGAAGGCCAAGCGCTGGGTGCTGGTGGGCGACCCTCAGCAGCTGCCTCCCTACAACAGCGCCGAGGAGAACGGCGCGACCTTGGACGACCTGCTGAGCCCCGAGCTCGAGCTGGTCTGCTCGGTGGGCGCGATCCTGGAGCGCGCCAACCCCGCGGTTCGCCGGGATCTGCGCCTGCTGGTGGTGTGCACGGCACCGGAGCGGGTGGCCGCGGCTGCCCTCGCACACATCGTCGAGGTGGGACTGACGGGCACTCCCCGGGTCGGGGCCTTCGCGGACGGGGTGCGCTCCGGCATCGTGCTGTGTGCACCCGATGAGGTAGGCGAAGCGCGTGGTTTCGTCTCGCCGGTCCACGGCCGTGATCGCACCCACAACCCCGATCAGCCAGGCAGCGTGCGCATCCTGGTCCAGCGAGGCGTGAGCATCCCACGGCCCTGCTTCGGCAGCGGGGATCGCCTGGTGGAGCCGAGGCTCAGGGCTCCAGCCCTCATCTTCGAAAACGCGTTCTCGGTCTACCACGCTCAGCCGTGGGCCATCCGCGCCGAGCAGAAGCTCCCCGTGGTCGCCTTCCGGCACGGGCTCGCCAAGTACCTGCCGTCCACTGCAGCCATCGCCTCGTTGGCGGGGGACGGGCTCTCCCAGGACTCGGCCGCTGTCCGCGCGGCGCTGGTGGATGCCATCGCCGAGCGCTTCGCGGTCAACGTGGTGTCGGTCTACGACTGGATCGCTGGCATTCCTGTCGAGCAGCTGGACGTAGCGCCCCTGCGGAACCTGGAGGGCATCGCCCGTCCCCTCGCGGATCTCCGCGCGGCGGTGGAGCCGTTCGTGGGGACCTTGCGGAAGCAGTACCGGATGGACGCCAGCCTGTCCCTGGTCCCGCGGGAGCTGTTCTACTTCGGCGAGGCTCTCGAGGACGGGTTGAAGAGCCGCCTGGCTGGCTGCAGAGTGCGCCTGTTGCAGGTCGAGGCCGACGGGCTCGACGGTGAATTCAACAGGGCCGAGGCCAAGGCCATCTGCGAGCTGCTGACGCGGCTGAACAGCCTCGCCGCCGGCAACGATGAGCCGACCCAGCGGATCCTGGTCATCACCCCCTACAGGGCTCAGGAGCGCGAGCTGCGGGGGGCCATCGCGGCGGTTCGTGCTCGCGAGGCGCTGGTGCATATCGACGTGGAGGTCTGCACCCTGGACCGATGCCAGGGGCGAGAGGCCGAGTTCGTCTTCATCAGCCTGGTCCGCAACCGCGCGACGCCGTTCATGGACGCCCCGAAGCGCTGGAATGTGGCCCTCACCAGGGCGATGCAGGGGCTGTTCATCTTTGGAGACATCGACGCATTTCTTCGCGAGGCGGCCGGCGCGCGCGGCTTCGTCGCCCGGCAGGGGCGGGGGCAGAGGCCGAAGATGAGCCTCCTGGCGCGCATCCTGGAGTCCTACGACCGGCAGATCGCCGGCTACGCCATTCAACACCCACGGAGGGCCGGCTGATGATCCCGCTCTACGAACGAACCCCTGGAAAGCTGTCCCGCGAAGAGGTGGAGACCCTCTGCATCCTGGCCGCGGTCGGGCCCACGGGCTGCCCTGGGGGCCAGGTCGCCACCAGGCTGGGCTTGTCCCCGACCCTCGCGGCGGCGGTGGACCGGGGCCTGGAGCCCCTGGTGTCCACCGGGCTCCTGGTGCGCAGCGACCAGCGCGTCGACCTGAGTGACGCGGGGCGGGAGCTGCTGCGCTCGGAGGCGCCGGGCGCCAACTGAGGGAGGGGTCGGCGAGGTCGCCAGCCCGGGTGAAAGCGATGGCCCCGAGGCGCCGTTGGTGGGCTGTGAGACGCTCTGCACGGCGTGCCGTTGGCTCGCCCGACGCGATAGACAGACATTCCCCACCCCTCGGAGCCCCACCATGAAGCTCGCGCCCGTCAAGCAGGCCGTCAGCCCCCGCTACCCCCATCGCCGCAGCGCCCGCTGGGCCCTGGGGCTGCTCGCCCTTGGAGGCTCGACCCTGGTGGGCGCCGACCTGGTGGGCTGTGGGAACATGACGCCCCCGACTGCCCACGCTGCGGGCACCACCTGCGCCGGCGACATGCCTGCCGCGGCGCCCGAGGCTGAGCCCGAGGCGGCCCCCGCGGGCATCCCCGAGCTGGAGCAGATCCATGTTCGGGGTGACATGGTGGCCCCGGATCCCCACATCGCCCCGGAGGTCGAGCCCGGCCCCATCGATGGCGACGTGCTGGCCGTCGACGGTGACATGGTGATGCCGGATCCCGAGCCGGAGCCTACGCCCCAGCCTGGTGCCCAGGCCGAGCCCGTGACCACGCCCCCGTCACCCCACGACCTGCGCGTCGCGGGCGGGATGCCCGCCCCCGTCGAGCCTGACCCCATCGAGCCGCTGCTCATCCCCGGCGAGATGCCCGCGCCGGAGTTCGACCCGGAGGCGATCTCGCCTGATCCCGCGGCGGTCCCCGAGGTGGACGACGAGGGCTGAGCGACGCTGTCTCGGGATCAGGCCCGCGAGCTGCTGGTCCAGCGAGGCCTGCGGTTCGAGGCCGAGCTCGGCGATGCTGGGGGTGACAGCGGCCAGGCTCATCCGGGCGTCATCGGACGTGTGCTGGCCCACATCCGGCAGGTGTGCGCCCTGGAGCTGGATCTGGTGGACGAGCTGATCCGCGACCTGGACCAGGCAGGCGAGGCGTGAGCCCCGCGGAACCCCAGGTGGCTTCGGCAGGCTGGAGCGTGGTGGTGGTGCCCAGGCGCGGGGCGCGCTGGTCTATACTGCCCGCGTCTGCTCCTCAGGAGTCCCCATGGACCGCAAGCCCGTCGCGCACCGCGCCGCCCCTGCCTACCCCGATCGCCACGGCCGCAGCTGGGCGCTGGGCCTGCTCGCGCTGGGCTCTTCGCTGACCAGCGGTGCGCTGGTGGGCTGCGAGGACCCACCCGCGACCTCCCCCCACACCCAGGGCGCCGAGGCCCTGCCAGGCGAGATGCCGGCTGTGGATGGCGACATGCAGGTGGCCGATCCCGATCCGCCAGTCCAGCCGGAGCCGGGGGTCGAGCCCACCATCCCCGAGCTGCAGTCCGATCCTGTCCTTGTGGGTGGCGATGTGAGGGCACCCGATCCCCACGCCGCCTCCGATCAGCCTGGGCCTCGGATGGTGGGCACCATGCCCGAGCCTGGCCTGGAGCCCGACGTGGAACAGGCGGAAGAGGCGCTGCCGGCCCACGACGACGTGCCCATCCCGGGTGGGATGCGGCACCCGGCGCTCCCGGAGCCCCAGCCTGCGCCCCAACCCGTCCCGGTGCCAGCGCCCGAGGGCTGACCCCGAGCCCTACCAGAGCTCCGGGTACAGCACGTAGATGGAGCCTGCGCGGGTGGCGCCTGTGCTCTCGTAGCTGGCGCCGACGATGAGGTCGCCGCGGCTGTCGCCGTCGATGTCGCCGAGGGCCACGCCCTGGCCCGCGCTGTCACCTTCGTTCACCCCCATCAGCACGGCATCGGCGTCTGAGACGCCGTAGCTGCCGGCCGTCAGGGCGTAGTACAGGTAGGCGTTGCCGCTGTTTCCGTCCTCGCCCTCGGCCCAGTAGGCACCGACGAACAGCTCGGCTTGGCCGTCCTGGTCGATGTCATCGCTGGCGATGCCCGAGGCGAAGGCGGTGCCCGCGTTGCCGTAGACCACCACGTCGGCCTCCCCCAGGCTGCGGGTCCCGCTCACGGGGCCGAAGGCCACGTAGGCCGCGCCGTGGGCGGTGCCCTCGATCTGGGTGCCCCAGGCCCCCGCGACGATGTCGTCGTAGCCGTCGCCGTTGACGTCGGCCATGGCCATCACGTTGCCCGCGGCCGCGCTCTCGGTCTCGCCGATGAGCTTGGCTTGGGCATCGGCCGCGCTGATGTCGCCCGTGGCTCCGCCGTGGACCAGGTAGACCGCGCCGGTGTGGTAGCCGATGATGTTGGCCTGGGTGGCCGCGATCAGCAGGTCGCCTACGCCGTCGCCATCGACGTCGCCGCCCCCCTCGGCCACGCGGCCCAGGTAGTCGTACTCCTCTTCGCCCTGGACAGAGAAGTCGGCATCGGTGGTGACGTCGAGGTCGGTGGTGAGCGGCCCGTACACCACGTAGGCCGCGCCCATGGTGCGGCTGGCGGCGTAGGAGGCCACCAGCGCGTCGGCGATGCCGTCGCCGTTGACGTCCGCCAGGTCGGAGCCGTGGCCCATGTTGGAGCCTGCCCCGCCGTAGAGCACGACGTCGGCGTAGTCCAGGGACATGCTCGTGGTGACCGGGGAGTAGGTGATGTACAGGCCGGGGACGGCGCCCCAGGGGCAGCCCACGCCCAGGTCGGGGTAGCCGTCGCCGTTGACGTCGCCGGCGCCCAGAGATCGCCCGGCGCCCCGGGCGTCCCGGGTTCCCGCCAGGAAGGCGCTGTCGTCCGAGAAGGGCTTGTCGTCGAACAGGGGGCCGTAGCTGACCCAGGCTCCCCCCAGGTTGCCGCTGACATACAGGCTCGCCGTGAGCAGGTCGTCGTAGCCGTCCTGATCGAAGTCTGCGCTGTGCACCAGCCGCCCGGCGTCGCCGGTGGCGTCGGTGGACCAGCGCCAGGCGTGGGCGGCGCTGAGGAAGTAGCCACCGTCGTAGCTGCAGAAGCTGTCGTAGCCGTCGCAGTCCTGGTCGATGCCGTCGTCGCAGATCTCGGGGCTCTGGGGGTGGATGGCGGGGTCGCCGTCGTCGCAGTCGCCGAAGTCGAGGTGGGCGCAGCTGGCGTCCTGGTAGCCATCGCCGTCGAGGTCGAAGCCCTCGTCGGTCTCACCGTCGCAGTCGTCGTCCAGCTCGTTGCACTGCTCGGTGGCGTCGGGGAAGACGGCGCCGTCGGCGGGGTCGCAGTCGCCGGCCTGCTGCACCCAGCCGGGCTCGGGGTCGCAGGTCTCGGCCGCGGAGTCCGGGTCGCCCCAGCCGTCGCCGTCATCGTCGCTGTACCAGGTGGAGACGGCGCCCTGATCCGGGCGGCCATCGCAGTCGTCGTCGTCGCCGTCGCAGGCCTCGGTGGCGCCGGGGTTGACGGCGGGATCGCCCTCGTCGCAGTCGCCGCCCTGCAGCACCCAGCCGCTGCCGGGGCTGACGCAGCTCTCGGTCCAGCTGGCGTCGTCGCCCCAGCCGTCGCCGTCGCTGTCCAGGTACCAGTCCACCAGCGCGCCTTCGTCGGCCAGCCCATCGCAGTCGTCGTCGGCCCCGTTGCAGAGCTCCTCGGCGCCAGGGTGGACCTGGGGATCGGCGTCGTCGCAGTCGCCGCCGTCGAGGACGTACCCATCCGGCTGGTCCTGGGCCGCCAGGGTGTCCCCGTCGTCGCCGAAGCCGTCTCCGTCGGCGTCGCGGTACCAGGTCTCGTCGATGCCTGTGGGAGGCGCGGTGTCGTCGGCCTCGACCGATCCAGTGTCCTCGGGCTCGTCCTTGCCGCAGGCGACGATCACCAGAAACAGTGGGAGCAGGGAGCGGTGCATGGGGTGGCCTCGGAGGCTTGGGGTAGCAGCCTAGAAGGTGCCGCGCACCCGCGAAGCTGATCACACGGGCAGGCTCCGGTGCGATACGGGAGCTTGGCCCGAGAGGAGGTCGCTGTGCGCAAGCTGCTGCTGGTCCTGGGCGCGATCTTCGCGCTGCTGGTCTTCGCTGGGGCCGCCGGTGTCTACGTGGTGGTTCGCACCCAGCAGCGCCGAGATGAGCGCATCGTGGAGCTCGAGGCCCAGCTGCCCGGCCTGCAGCGGGAGCCCACCATCGACGGGGAACAGGCCTGCAAGATCCTCGAGCACCACCTGCTCACCCGGCCCATCGACCGGGCGCTGTCGGTGGACTGTCGCGCGGCGAAGGCCGAGCCCACGGGCGCGGGTGTGATCAGGCTGGCGGGCACCGTGTACGGTCGCGATGTGGACAACGCCATCTTCGGCGGTGGCTTCGGCACGTCCCACTGTCTGGCCCGGAGCGAGCTGGGCTGGGAGGTGGTGGGCCAGGCTTGGCGCCTGGACGAGTGCGCCTTCGACGCTGCGACGAACGTTGCGGTGACCGCCATCGCCAGCAGCGCGCTGGAAGGGGTGGCCGCGCGTCGCCGCGCCGTGGCCGAGCGTGCCATCTTGGGGGTGCGCCAGGCCATGGCTCACCTGGACAGCGTGCCCGCCGTGTGCCCGGACCTCGCTCACGCCGGCGGCAGGGCCGTGGGCATGGTGGACACCCAGCTGTGGAGCGAGGGCGGCTTCGGCGAAGGGGACGGCTTCTGGCGCTCCCTGTGCTCGCCGGCCTTCCTGGCCTGCGCCGAGGGGGAGGAACCCTCGCAGTTCAGCCTGGGATGCGGGCTCGAGGAGCCCTGGCGGGTGGTGCTGGTGCTCGACGAGGCCACCAAGGATCCTCCTCGGGTCATCAGCGCCGATGCCTTCGTCGGCGGCGACTACCACGCCAGCTTGATGCTGGTGGACCTCGCGTCGTCCAGGGTGATCTGTGCGCGGCCCCTCGAGGTCGCCCTCGAGGGCACCGTGTTGCTGAGCCGCGGAGACTGGATCGTGGGCCACTACCACGAGCGCATCAAGGAGCAGCTCTGCGCCGAGGTGGAGAACCTGACCCAGGGAAAGGTCGAGCTGGACCCCTACTGGGGCTGTGGGTAGAGCGCCGGCGATTCTTCGGGGGTTCTTCGAGGACGCTTCGAGCTAAGCTCTGTGTATGCGCATCACCATTCCTCTATTGCCTGGCCTCCTGCTCACCGCCTGCGTCACCGGGGGCGTGAAGTTGGACGACACCCAGCCTGCCGACAGCCAGCCCGAGGGTGACACGGACACGGACACCGACGCGGACACGGACACGGACGCCGACGCCGACGCCGACGCCGACGCCGACGCTGACGCGGACACCGACGCGGACAGCGACGCCGACGCCGATGCGGACAGTGACGCCGACACCGACACCTGCTCGGTGGTCCTGTCCGCCGACGTGGAGGTGATCGCCTCGGGCAGCACAGGCACGGGCACCGGGAACCAGCTCGAGGTGTGGGTCTGCGCCGGCGCCAGCTACCAGACCAACGGCAACCAGGGCGCTTTCTACCTCGAGCCCGGCGCCACCCTGCAGGCCGCTGGCAACCAGGCCACGGCCTGGGCCTCGGCTGGCGCCACAGCGTTCATCAGCGGCAACAACGCGACGGTCTACCAGGAGCTGGGCGCCACGGTGCAGATCAGCGGCGGCGGCGCGATCCTCGTGGAGTGTGACGACGTGCGGATCGACGGCAGCGCGGTGGCTGGCGGCTGCTGACCCGGGAGGGCCCGGGAGGGGCCCCGCTCACTCCCCAGACAGGCCCAGCCCTCCCACGGCGGTGCAGCGGGCACCCTCGAGGCTCTGCGCGTGTCGGAGGCGCACGAGCTCTGGGTCCGGGCCGTAGCTGGTGAACTCCACGCGGTGCCCGGGGCAGTGCCAGCTGGTCCCGACGAAGATGGTCGTGCCCCCGTCCACCTCCCAGTGCAGCCCGATGGTGTCCGCGACCGCGATCGGGGCGGGCGCCGGGCCGTCGGCGGGGACGGGGCGCTGCAGGGCCTGGTAGACGAGGTCGATCTCGTGGGCGACGGCCTGCTCTAGGCTGCCCTGGGGGGGCTCCCAGCCCAGGTTCTGAAAGAGCAGCTCGTGGCGCATGCTCAGCAGCCCCTCGGTGGGGCCACTGCCGGTGTGGAGCTCGGCCTGTGCGCGGATGAGCGGCACGGAGATCGGGGCAGGGAGCACGGGGATGGTCATCGGCAGGGTGGTGTCACGCTCGCCGGGATCATCCTGGGCCAAGGCCGCGGTCAGGGCGAGAACGAGGAGCTGTGGTGTGGACATGGAGGTCCTGGTTTTTCCGGGAGGGTGAGGTCAGCGAGCCCGCCGTCGCAGGCCGGCCAGGCCCAGCAGGGTGAGCAGGGCCAGGGCGTGGGGGGGGCGGATCGGGCTGGCGCAGCCGCAGCCTCCGGCCCGGGTGACGGAGAGGGTGAAGTCGGCCGGGCGCAGGGTGTCGTCGGCGTCCATGCCCGCGGGGCCCATGTTGGCGACGATCACGGTGGCGCCGCCGCTGACCAGGGGGCCGTGGGAGAGCGCGGCGCCCTCGGCGACTGACTGGCTGCCCCCGGGCTCCACCACCAGCAGGGCCCAGTCCACGGAAGGGGCGCCGTCCAGGGCGAGTTGCAGGCTGTCCCCGGCGTCGGCCTGGATGTCGTAGTACACGGCGCCCAGGGGGTAGGGGGGCCGGGCTGGGGTGAGCTCGGCGGGGATCTGGACGCCCTCGGCGGCGCGGGTGACGCGCCCCTGCTCGCCCGCGAAGTCCAGCCAGGCGGGGCCATCCTCGCCGCCCATGCGGGCCCGGTCGGCGGTGAAGTCCAGGAAGCTGGCCTGCCAGCCCCCGGCGATGGTGTCCCAGGCGTCCAGGAGGTCGGGCTCGTCGCCGTAGCCCTCCTGGGTCATGGCAGCCCACAGCTCGGGGGCGATGCTGCCGTCGCCTGTGCCATAGGTGGCATCGAGCCACCACAACCACACCACCGATCCGTACTCGTAGTAGCTCCACACCCCGTAGTCGTCCCAGAGCATGTAGCCGTCCTGCAGCACAGCGCTGACCCAGGGGGTGGCCTGGTAGTCGGCGATGTCGTCGCTGCTGGGGTGGGTGTCGGGCCAGGTCCAGGCCTCGGCCGCCACGGCGCTGGCCTCCCAGACCACCAGGAACGGCTCGGCGTAGTCCATGGCGTACTGGCAGGCGTGGTTGAACTCGTGGACCGAGTAGGAGGGCAGATCCTCGTCGGGGGTGGCGGCGTCGATGGCGATCCACGAGGGCGCTGCTGCCTGACCGTCGCTGGGGTCGGTGTCGATGCAGCCGCCGTCCTTCCAGTCGCACATGACCCAGGCCGAGCCTGCTCCGCCGCCGTCGGGGGTCAGGTAGAGGTCCAGGTCGTCGCTGCCGCCCAGGCCATCGTCCGGAGGTGGGGCGGCGAAGCCCATGCCCTCGATCTGCACGTCCCAGGCGGTCTCGAGGTAGCCCAACAGATCCTCGCAGCGGGGCTCGTCCTGGGGCTGCTCCCAGTGGCAGCGGATGGGGTGGGTGGCGCTGTCCACGCTGCCCGCGGCATCGGGTCGGCCGTTGCCGCTGGCGAGGGGGAGGAGCAGGAGGAGCAGCATGGCGATCCCGGGTGGGCAGACCCCCAGCATGCCAAGGCGCGCGGCCTTGCACCAGCGCTCTCTGCTTGGACGAGCGAGTGGGGGCCCCAGCCCATCGCTGGGGCCCCGCTTGCCACTGCCGACTCCCACCAGCAGGACAGGCACTCTCGTCACCAGGCCTCTCGGATCATCTGCCGGTAGTTTCAATGGTCGGGCTCACTTTTCTCGAGCCTGCCGGGGGCCCCCCGCGGGATACGGGCTGAGCATGGCGAACACCACCAAGAAGAAGCGCGAGCCCAAGTGGGTCAAGGCCCTCACCGAGTACATCCCCCTGGGGCTGTTTCTGCTGGCCTACAAGCTGGGCGACCTGACCCTGGCCATCCAGGCCATCGTGGTCAGCACCGTGGTGGCCGTGATCATCTCCTACGTCGCGGTGCGGCGGCTGCCGCTGATGACGATGCTGGCGGCGGGCCTGGTGCTGGCGTTCGGCGGTGTGTCCTTGCTGATGGGGGACGACACCATCTACAAGATGAAGCCCACGGTGCTCTACAGTCTCTTCGCCATCGCGTTGCTGGTGGCCCGGGCCTTCGGTCGGCTGCTCTTGCGGTCGATCCTCGAGGATCTGTGGAAGCTCACCGACGAAGGCTGGCGCAAGCTGACCACCCAGTTCGCGGTCTTCTTCTTCGTGATGGCCGCGCTGAACGAGCTGGCCTGGCGCTTCGTCGGTCAGGACTTCTGGGTGAGCTTCAAGGTCTTCGGCGGCATCGGCCTGATGCTGGCGTTCATCGCCTCTCGGGCCTCCTTCGCCAAGCGCCATGCGCTGCCCGACCCCAAGGCCAAGGGCGAACCCCCGGCGGCCTGACCCCTACCGGTTCTTGCCGCGGTGCGGCCGGCGCATGGGGGGGCCGCCGCTGCTGCGGTAGGGCTTGGGACCGCGGCGGGGCTCGAACTGCCTGTGCGGCGGGCCGGGGCGCTCCGCGCTCGCGCCGTCCCCAGGCCGGGCGGGGAAGATGTACACCTCGCGGCCGCGCAGCCCCAGGGAACCCTTGCGGTCCAGCAGCGTCCGCATGGTCTCTTCGGACATGCCCACGAAGGTCTTGCGAGCCGTGATGTTGATGCGGCCGATGTCCCGGCCGGACAGGCCCGCCTCGTTGGTGAGGGCGCCCACGACCTCGGCGGGGGTGAGGCCGTGCTTGTGGCCGATGGGGATGAACAGCTCGGCCTCGTTGCTGCGCTCGAAGTCTCCGTGCTGCTTGCGGGGCGTGTGGGCCCAGGCGGGAGGACCCTCTTCGGGTAGCTCGCCCAGGACGACGTCCTCTCGGCGGGCCAGCAGGGTCAAGGCGGCCTCGGCCAGCTGGCGCTCGGTCCAGCCCTGGGCCTCCATCAGCTCATCGATGGCCTGCTTTGCGGCCTCGGACTCGGTCAGGGCCTCGCGCATCTCCTCGACCAGGCGCTGGCGCCCGGCGCGCGCGATGTCGGCGTCCGTCGGCACCTCCATGGGGTAGATCTCGCTGCCGGTACACTGCTGGATCTTGGCGAGGCGGAATCGTTCCTTGGGGGTGATGAACGAGATGGCCGTGCCCCGGCGCTTGGCGCGGCTGGTGCGGCCGATGCGGTGGACGTAGCTCTCGACCTCGGGGGGCAGGTCGTAGTTGACGATGTGGGTGATGTGATCGACGTCGATGCCGCGGGAGGCCACGTCGGTGGCGATGACGATGGAGAGGCGCCGGGCCCGGAGGCGTCCGAGCACCCGCTCCCGGGCGGGCTGGTTCAGATCGCCGTGCAGGGCGTCGACAGCCAGGCCCCGCTTGGCCAGGGCGTCGGCGGTCTCGGCGCAGGACGCGCGGGTGCGGGCGAACACCAGGGTGGTGCCTGCGCCCACGGCCTGGAGCACGCGCACCAGGGCGTCCAGCTTGTGGCGGTCTGGGACCTTGATCCAGTACTGGTCGATGTGACCCACCGACAAGGCGCGATCCTCGACCTGGATCTCCACGGGGTTGGCCAGGCGCTTGGCCACGCGGCGGATGGGGTCGGGCATGGTGGCCGAGAACAGGGCCACCTGGCGCTCGGGCGGCGTGGCGTCCAGCAGCTTCTCCACGTCCTCGATGAAGCCCATGCGCAGCATCTCATCGGCCTCGTCCAGCACGAAGGTCCTGAGCTTGGAGAGGTCCAGGTTGCCGCGCTCGAGGTGGTCGATGAGCCGCCCGGGGGTGCCCACCACCACGCTGGCGCCACCGGTGAGGGCCTTGATCTGAGGGGGGTAGGGCGCGCCGCCGTAGACGGTGGCGAAGCGCACGGGCAGCTTGGTGGCGAAGCTCTGCAGGGCCTTGGAGACCTGCAGCGCCAGCTCGCGGGTGGGGCAGACCACCATGGCCTGGACGCCCCGGACCTCGGGATCCAGCTGCTGCAGCAGGGGCAGGCCGAACGCGGCGGTCTTGCCGGAGCCCGTTCGCGCCCCGCCGATGACGTCCTTGCCGGCCAGCAGGTGGAGGATCACCGCGGCCTGGATGGGCGTGGGGGTGTGGAACTCGATGGCTTCGAGGGCCTGAAGCAGGCGATCGTCGAGCCCCAGCTCGCCGAAGGTCGTGGGATCGGTGGGATCGGAGGGCTTAGTGGGCTCGGCGGGATCGGTCATGGTGCGCTCGGGTCGGTGGCGCGGGCTCATAGGTCGTTGTGGGGGGTGGGGCCAGGTGAGGCCCCGCGTTGCGTGCGTTGCGCGCGGTGTGGACTACCCCTGCGTTCTGTCCCTGGAGGGGTGGTCTGGTGCGCGCTTGGGGGCGAAATGGTCGCTGAAGTGGCCTCATCGGGTTGGCTTGGTCGCTACGGCTTGCCCTTCAGCTCGGCTTCAGCCTCGCCTGGGCGGCCCCTGCTGCCCTGCTTCGCCTGCGGGTGGACGGCCCCGGTGGGCAGGTCGAGGGCCCTGCGAGAGAGATTCGGATTGAACGGGGCTTCCCCATCCGATACCAGCCAGGTTGCGGTATTTGGCGCTGGAGCGACATCCATGACCACTGCAGACGACCAGGCGCAGCATGCGGAGACCGGCGAGGTCCAGCTTGCGCGAGACCTAGGGCTCTTCGACGCCACGATGATCGGCCTGGGTGCCATGATCGGCGCCGGCATCTTCGTGCTCACCGGCCTGGCCTTCCAGGCCGCCGGCCCTGGCGCCATCGTGACCTTCGGCCTCAACGGCGTGGTGTCCCTGTTCACCGCCCTCTCTTACGCCGAGCTGGCCAGCGCCATCCCCGAAGCGGGCGGTGGCTACAGCTTCGTGCGTCGCGCCATGCCCCGCTGGGCCGGCTTCCTGGCTGGCTGGATGCTCTGGTTCGCCTACACCGTGGCCTGCGCCCTGTACGCCCGGGGCTTCGCCTCGTACTCCCTCGAGGTGCTGCACCGCTACGTGCCCGATGTTCACCACATCATGCTCACCCTGGGCCAGCGGCCCGCCGAAGCCGTGCTGGTGTTGTTCATCGTCGGCAGCTTCGTGGGCCTGAACTACGCGGGCGCCAAGGTCACCGGCGTGGCCGAGAACGTCATCACGGTGGCCAAGATCGTCGTGCTGGCCATCTTCATCTACTTCGGCTTGCAGGTCGTGGCCGAGGACCCCACCACCAGCATCGCCGCCTTCAAGCCCATGTTCCCCAACGGCTTCTGGGCCGTCATCACGGCTATGGGGCTGACCTTCATCGCCTTCGAGGGCTACGACCTCATCGCCACGGTCAGCGAAGAGATCAAGGACCCCGAGCGCAACATCCCCAAGGCGATCTTCATCAGCCTGGGCGGCGCGGTGTTGATCTACCTGCTCATCATCTTCGTGAGCCTGGGCGCCATCCGCATCCCCGACCAGGAGGGCTGGCGCTTCCTGGGCGAGCACGGCGAGACCGCGGTGGTGCAGGCGGCTGCGAGCTTCATGCCCTTTGTGGGCGTGGTGCTCATCGTCACCGGCGGCTTGTTGTCTACCATGTCGGCGCTGAACGCCACGGTGCTGGCGTCGAGCCGCGTGGCCTTCTCCATGGGCCGCGACGGCATGCTGCCCAAGATCATGGGCTCCATCCACGCCACCCGCCAGACTCCCCATGTGGCGGTCGTGGTCACCGGCGTGGTGTTGCTGGTGGTGGCCATCAGCTTCCCCATCGAGCAGGTGGGCAGCGCCGCGTCCCTGATGTTCCTGCTGTCCTTCGCCATGACCAACGCGGCGGCCTGGATCCTGCGCATCAAGGAGCCGAACTTGAAGCGCCGCTTCAAGGCGCCCTTCTTCCCCATCCCCCAGCTGCTGGGCGTGGTCACCTGCCTCGTCCTGGCCGTCAGCCAGTTCTGGCTGTACCCCGAGGCCTGGGGCATCGCGGCGGTGTGGGTGGCCGTCGGTCTGACCGGCTTCTTCTTCGTGCTCAAGCGCGCTCCGGTGGAAGAGCGGGCCCTGCCGGTGCCGGTGATGTCCGGACCCAAGGGTGTCGGCCGTGTGCTGGTGCCGGTGGCCAATCCCGCCAGCTTCGGCCCGCTGTACAACCTGGCCAAGCCCCTGGCCGAGGCACGTGAGGGCCAGGTCACGCTGCTGAGCGTCCAGGTGGTGCCCGATCAGACCCCGCTGTCCATCGGTGGGCTCGCGGCCCCGTTCCGCATCCAGGCCTTCCGCAAGCTGGTGTCCGACATGCAGCAGGCTGGCAAGGACGTGGCCGGAGTGGTGCACGTGGCCCACCGCATCTCGGCGGGCATCCTGTCGGCTGCGCGGCAGCCCGGCGTCTCCCTGGTGCTGATGGGTTGGAAGGCCACCCCCAAGGAAGCGCGCAGGGCCACCAACACGGTCCTGGGCGCCACCATGGACAACGTGATGCGTCGCATCCCGGTCAACGTGGCTGTGGTGCGGATTCAGGGCGACTTCACCAAGATCGATCGCATCCTGCTGCCGTCGGCCGGTGGCCCCCACGCCCGCTACGCCGCGCAGCTGGCCCGGGACCTCCAGCAGGTCCACGGCTGCGAGGTGATCACCCTGGGCATCGTCCGGCCTGGCGCCAGCGACCACGATCGCGGCCGCGCCATGGGCTTCCTCGAGGTCACCGCTGCCGAGGCCCGTGGCCTCGAGTGTACCGCCAAGCTCATCGAGGCCACCGACGTGGTCCAGGGCATCCTCGATGAGGCCGCCGGCGGCTACGACCTGCTCATGGTAGGCGCCAACCGCGACGACGTGCTCAAGAACCTGGGCTTCGGCAACATCCCCGAGCAGATCGCCCAGCGCTCGCCATGCTCGGTGATGATGGTGCGGCGGGGGTGA
>ERZ890953.508-NODE-508-length-22248-cov-5.961925_pt1 | contig 22248 bp, 19 predicted proteins | sample MGYA00521264_ERZ890953 | MGnify/ENA primary metagenome ERZ890953 (study PRJEB32303, sample SAMEA104408629) | aquatic metagenome | biome: Brackish water; feature: Chemocline; material: water | place: Baltic Sea | collected 2014-10-26T21:54:00 | depth 200 m ...
AAATAAACATAGAAAAATAACTTTTAAACCGACATACTTTCATTTTGGGCCACTAGACTCTGATCCATTAAATACTTTAAAGTTAAATGATGATGAGCTTGAAGCTTTATACTTAGCTGATTTTCAAGGTCTCTACCAAGAAGATTGTAGTAAATCATTAGGTGTGTCCCGACCTACCTTTATAAAAATACTAAAAAGTGCTAGACGTAAAACAATGGAGATGTATATGTTTGGTAAAGCTATTGAGGTGAATAAGAGTAAACGCGAGTTTGTATTAGTTTTTCCAACGAATGATAGAATAAGTCTACACACTTACTTTATCACTGCAAAATATTTTGCTTTTGCTACTATAGATAATTCGAAAATAGTGAGTATTTCATATAAAGACAACCCTATATATCATGAACTCATTGAAAAAAATATAGATATTATTGATGATGAAAGTGCTAAAGGGATGGCAGCTGGAAAATTTATTCCACCATTGTTGGATGGCGCATCTATATTAGTGACTCAGCAATTAGGTGAAGGGATGAAAAGAAATATTGAGGGAATGGGGATTAATGTAAAGTTTGTTAAAGAGTATAACATTGACGAGATTATCAAAAAATTATGATTTTATGGTTAAAAATAAATCTCTTCAAGCTATATTTCTACACGAAGTCTACACACAAAATGAGTAAACTGCTTTTAAACAAAACAATAGGAGTTTATCATGTTATGTAAACAAATGTATACGGAATTTTCTCGTTTAAGTGAGTATGGAAAATCATTTTCTTTACTTTTGGCAAGGTTGGCAGTAGCGTACGGTTTTTATGAACCGGCAATGATGAAATGGAATGGTATCGACAACGTAGCCTCGTGGTTTGCAACCATGGGAATACCGTTTCCTACTTTAAATGCATATATGGCAGCAAGTACGGAAGCAGCCGGAGTCATTTTACTTACACTTGGTTTTTTAACGCGTTTTATCTCTGTACCGCTTATCATTATAATGATTGTAGCAATTGTAACTGTGCATCTTCCTCATGGATTTGCAGCTGGTGATAACGGCTTTGAAATACCACTGTATTATATGTTATTTTTGTTTATCTTCTTTACTAACGGAGCAGGAAAGTTTTCACTTGATAGAATAATATTTGGTGATAAAAGTTAAGTAGATGGAAGCTTGTGTGTATTAATTACATTATAAAGGGAAGAAAAGTTCATGTATAAACAGAAAAAAATTATGTTACTCTCTGCCATATATCTAGTATGGGGCAGTTTACTTTTTGCAGGCAGTACAGAAATTGCCAGCGGAGGAATACTAGGTATTCTTTTTGGGGCATTCGTATCAGGTCTTTTACTGACTTTCACGCCTTGTGTATTACCAATGGTGCCAATTGTCTCTAGTATTATTGCTGGTCAGGGAAAAGATATTACAAAGACTAAAGCTTTGGTACTGTCCTCTTCGTATGTAATGGGAACTGCTTTTACATACACTGTGATGGGTGCTTTAGCGGGTGCTACTGGTGCACAGCTACAAGCCTACTTTCAAAATGTATGGGTTATTTCAGCGATGAGTGTAGTTTTTGTTCTTATGGCACTTTCTATGTTTGGCTTATTTACAATTGCATTACCATCTGCAATCCAGTCTCGTCTAAATAACCAGTCTCAAGGTATTAAGGGTGGAAATATAGTGATGGTATTTTTACTAGGTTTAATCTCAGCGCTTATTTTAGGTGCTTGTGTTTCTCCTGTACTAATCTCTTTTTTAAGTGTAGCTATTGCAACTTCTGATCCAATATTAGGCGCATTAACTATGTTTTTTCTTGCTCTTGGTATGGGTATTCCTCTTGTAGTTGTTGGATTGGGTGCTGGATCATTACTTCCTAAGGCGGGAGGATGGATGGATAAGGTGAAGTACTTCTTTGGAGTAATGCTTTTAGCGGTAGCGATTACTATTTTTAACTCTTTAAATCTCTTACCGGAGCTTTTACTTTGGGGTGTGTTATTCATTATAGTTGCAATTTATCTTGGTGCTACACAATCCCTTAAAGATGAGTCTAGTGGATGGAAAATTTTTGCTAAAGGAGTTGGAACAGTTCTTTTGATATGGGGTACACTTTTACTTATTGGTTCTGCCTATGGTGAAAGCAACATGCTTAAACCATTGCCAAAACAAGTATATTCTCAAAATGCGGCAGTTGTAGAAGAGAAGATGCTTTTTGAAACAATTACCAGCATGGATGCACTCAAAGAAAAGCTAGAGTACGCAAAAAGCAATGATAAGTTGGTAGTTGTATACTTTTATACAGATTGGTGTCCAGTATGTAAAAAGTTAAAAGGAACTACCTTAATTGATACTCATGTAAACAACATGATAAAAGAAAACTATGTAGCGCTACAAGTAAACATGACAGATGAAAAAGACAAATCAATTACTGAAATACGTCAAGAGTATGGGATATACGGACCCCCAGCCTTTGTGTTTTTTGATAGAGACGGTTCCCTACTTGAGAGTGATATTTTATACGGATATCAAGACCCAAGTGAGTTTTTTGATTTTCTTGGCTTACTTGCAGAATAAATAAAGATATATGATAAAAAGTAGTTGTTTTACACAAACTGTACACACTATCCTAATATAATTAGGGTACTTAAACAAAAAAAGGATCTAAAATGAGAAAGTTCAATTTAACTGCGCTGTTACTAGGTGGAGCATTATTTATGGCAATGGGTACTACAACCCTAAGTGCAAAATGTGGTGGTGAAGCTACGAAATGTGGTGGAGATAAAAAAGAAGCTGCAAAGTGTGGTGAAGATAAAAAATCTGCAAAATGTGGCGCAGATAAAAAAGAAGCTGCAAAGTGTGGTGAAGATAAAAAATCTGCAAAATGTGGCGCAGATAAAAAAGAAGCTCCTAAGTCCGCTGAAAAATGTGGTGTAGGAAAATGTGGTTGATTTAGGTTCGAAAGTTTAAAACTATAGAAGAAGGAGATATTATGTGTATTCCTCATGGAGCTGTAGGCGGTAAAAGTAATGGATTTGTAAAAGAAGAAAAGCCCAAAAAACATATTCATCGTATCTCAAAAGATGAGTTTGAAAAAGGAGATCCTGATTTTTTGGATGAAAGAACTACGAGTTATTCACCCAAGAAAAAAGAATCTTTCTTTTCTTCCATTTTTGAATAAAATATTTATTTTTTATTCATTTCCAAGAGCTTCTTGCATCAATATTCCTTCTTGATGTATTATTTAGCTACAATTTAAATATAAAAATTATAGATGAAGTTACACTCAAAATGACAATAAAATCTCGCAGAACGTTTTTTCAAACGACTTTTCTTAGCACTCTGGTTATGATTACAGCTAACAACACCCTTTTCGCATCCATAACACCATTGCAAACATTAGCAGTTGTTCAAGAGGATTTATTTCCCAAAGAGATGATTACAAAAGCAAATGCGTATGCCTATGTAAGTCTGGTTTTCAAACATTCACGTGTAAGTGCAGAGGATAAGCAGTTCTTACGTAATGGCACAAAATGGCTTAATGAAGAAGCAGTTGTAAAGTACAATAAAGTGTATACAAAATTATCTTCAAAAGAGCGTCAAGAGATACTGGAGCTTATTTCCAACACAAGCTGGGGAGAGAGTTGGATTAAAACAGTCCTTTCTTACATAATGGAAGCAGTTTTAGGTGATCCGCTGTATGGGGTCAACAAAGATGAGTTTGGCTGGAAATGGTTACATCATAGTTCTGGCTTACCTCGCCCAAAAGAGATGTACTTATGAAATATGATATTTGTATAGTCGGAAGCGGAGCAGGTGGCTCGCCCATAGCCTATGAACTCTCAAATGCAGGCTACAGAGTTGTAGTTTTGGAAAAGGGAAAAAATCTTACAGAAAAAGATGTTAGTAAAGATGAACTGGCAGTTTCTCGCAGGGATATGTATACTCCTGATTTAAAAGATGAACGTCACATAATCAATGACCGTGAAGAAGATGGAAGCAGTATAAGATACGACGGGCATGAACATTCTTGGAGTTTTTGGAATGGATCTATGGTTGGCGGTTCATCAAATTTGATGAGTGGATACTTTCACCGCATGAAGCCAAATGACTTTAAACTCAAGTCTGTTTTTGGTGAAGTAAAGGGCGCAAATATTGTTGATTGGTGTATCTCTTATGAAGATTTAGAGCCCTATTATGAAAAAGTGGAAAGAGTGGTCGGAGTTTCTGGTGAAGTGGTAAAACACAGATTTTTAGAGCCTCGTTCTACGCAGAATTTCCCTTATCCAAAGTTAGAAGAAAATAGTGTGACAAAATGGTTTGACAAAGCTTGTAGGAGTCTTGAATTTGAATCAATTCCCACACCTCGCGCAGTTTTATCTGTAAATGCATTAGACAGGAACACTTGTTCCTACAGTAACTTTTGTGGAAGTTATGCTTGTGCAACCGGAGCAAAAGGGAGCGGGAGAGCTGCTCTTTTACAAAAATGTAATGCCAAGATAATTCCAGATGCTTTTGTGTATAAGCTTGATAGTGACGCCCAAAAAATCACACAAGTGCATTACTATGATAAAGCTTTAAAGTCTCATAGTATTCAAGCGAAAATATTTGTTCTAGCAGCCCAAGCAATAGAGACTTCACGCTTACTTTTAAATTCAAAAAATGAATATTTCCCAAATGGAATGGCGAATAATAACGGTGAAGTTGGAAAAAATCTAATCTTCTCAGCTGGTGGAAGCGGGCAAGGAAGATTTCGTTTTGAAGACCTTGAATCAGTCAAGCAAAAAGAGCTTATGCAAACAGGTTTGTTCTTTAACAGAAGTTTGCAAGATTGGTATGAGTTCAATGATGAGGGCACAAAATATAAAGGCGGAACTATAGACTTTTTATTCGAACATGCAAACGTTATTTCACGAGCGAGCAGAGAGTTTTATAACGATGAGGGAAAACTTCTATGGGGTGAAGCGCTTCAAAAAAGAATCCACAAACAACTCACCACTTCAAGAGTTTTGACATTTGAAGTTTTCAATGATTGGTTACCTACAGATGAGTGTTTTGTGAGTGCAGATAAGAAAACAAAAGATAAGTTTGGTGTACCAGTTGGCGCTATAAATCTTTGGGGACATCCACATGATGTAAAAGTTGGAGAACATTTAGCAAAAAAAGCAGTTGAGGTTTTAGAGGAAATGGGAGCAAAAGAGATATCTTACAATATTTCAAGCGCGCCACCTCCAAACTTAGTAGCCGGTGGATGTCGATTTGGTGAAGATTCCAAAAACTCAGTACTAGATAAAAACTGTAAAGCACATGAGTTACAAAATCTCTATGTAACAGATGCAAGTTTTATGCCTACTGGGGGAAGTGTTCCATATACATGGACGATTTATGCAAATGCTTTTAGAGTTGCAGATATTATTAAAAAATTAATATAAGTAAGTGCCTGACCATAATAAATGACATATTTAACAACATTTAATAAGTGAAGTACTAGCTCTTACATGAGCCAAAATACAAAAAAGTTCTAAAGGCTTTTTAGTTGCACTATTTCTGCTTTAATCTCTTCAATCATACTTCTTATGCCATCTAAAGAATGTATATTTTGTATTTTTCTCATTTGCTGAAGATGTTTCTTTTCATCGATCCTTGCTATAGCTTCAAGCAGTTTTTGTTCTTTAAGTTTTAGAGTTTCTTGCTCATCACTATATTTTTGTGTTTGAAGTTTTTTGGATATTTCAAGACGTTTTTTCTCATTACGTTTTTCTATCCTTTCTAAGCGTCTTTTTTCTTCTTGTTGCTTTATAATTTGAAACTGTTTTTGCTTTCTAATCTCATTGATTTTTTCTAATTCTTGTAGGTAAAGTAGATGCTTTTGTCTTTGCATATCTACATGAGTAAATGAGTGTTTTACCATTGCAAATAGGCAGTTGAGTTTTTCTTGTATGGTTGTAAGTTTACTAGTGACATTTGAGTCAATGGGATACTTGTTTTGTTTTAGTTGGTGAAATGAAGACTCTGTATCAGACTTTAAGTCCATAAGCATTTTTTCTAGTAGGTTTAAATCACGTAAAATATCTAAAAGATCCCGCTCATAGTTGAGTGCTTCTATGGAGGATGTAAACTCTAATTCTTTTATTTGTTGCGCCGGGAGAGAACATTCTAAAAAAATTAGAATATATAAAAATATGAATAGTTTTATAGAATGTAAATGCACCAATATCCCTTATCTAGAGTCTCTAAGTATTGATCAAAAGCAAATATCAGTCCATTATACCACTCAGGGTGAACCTCTACTTTTATAAATTCATTAAGCTTCATTAGAGTAAACTTGAATATGCTCCAAAACCTACAGATTGTGTAACAAACTATCGTTTATCAAAATCTCTTAAGAGGGCTATATAATTTTTTTATGAAAATTAACAAATTATGCTAGAATCAATAAATATTATAAAAGGCTATGCATGAGTTTCACTAAGTCGAGACTATTTCTACTGTTCTTAAAAATAACTATCCCAATAATTATTGTTATACTTATTTCAGGTTTTTTCCTTTACCAAAAAATGGAAAATGAAAAAGCACTTCTCATGGAACACTCAGCACAAACATTTTCAAAGTTAATATCAAGTGTTTATAAATTTGATAAAAGATCTTTCAACAAAAAAAAGTACAACTTCTCGACAGACGAAGCAACACTTCTACAAATCCAATCAACACTACAAAATATGCAACTAATTAATGATGTAGATTTCGAATATGTAGTAGCTAAAAAGACAGATTCTGCTGTTGAATTTATTGCTTACTCTAGTGAAAAAGCACCACCTACAATTAAATTATCAAGTATTACTTCTCAATTTCCTATGAAAAAAGCACTAGATGGTCTAAGTGGAGTAGAAATTCAATACGATTATAAGAATGAAAAAGTGTTTTCAGCATTTACAAAAATAAGTGATACTCCTTGGGGTTTAGTAATAAATCAACCATACGAAAGACATATATATCCATATAAGGTTATTGTTTTTGTAAGTATAATTGTTTTGATAGGTATGATGGTTTTTTTATATCAAGTACTCAAGTTTTATGAAAATAAAAGTATGCAAAGAATTAAACAAAGTGATGAACGGTTTAAACAATTAATAGAAAGTACTGATGATTGGGTATGGGAAGTGAATGCTTCTGGTGTTTATCAATATATTAGTCCTCAAGTGGAAAATATCTTAGGTTATAAGCCTTCTGATATTATAGGTAAAACACCTTTTGAACTCATGTCTCAAGAAGAAGCAAACAGGGTGTCAAAAATATTCATGGATATTATGAAGCAACAATCTAAAATCATAAACTTAGAGACTACTAGCATCCATAAAAATGGTTCAGAAGTTGTTTGCCTAACTAATGGAACACCGTTTTTTGATAACGATGGCACTTTACTTGGATACAGAGGAATTGATAAAGATATAACTATTAATAAAGCGCAAGAACAAGAACTTGAACAACTTGCTTATTATGATGTATTGACTGGACTTGCAAATCGAAAAACAATTACAAATAGAATAAATGAAGAATTGAAATTTGCTAAAAGAAATAATTTATTTTCAGCACTGATATTTATGGATTTAGATGGCTTTAAGCATGTTAATGATTCATTAGGTCATCTTTATGGAGATAAACTTCTCAAGATTGTTGCAAATAGATTACTTGGGCTAGTAAGAGAATTTGATGTAGTGAGTCGAATAGGTGGGGATGAGTTTATTATACTTATTCGTGGAGCAAAAGAAGATTACCTTGAATGTAAAAAGCATATTGAACTTCTAATGCAAAGGATTATTATCTCCATAAATGAGCCAATAGAAATTGACGATACAATTAGTCATATTGGAGTTAGTATGGGTGTTGTATTAATCCCTTACGATGGGAACAATTCTCAAGAGCTAATTATGCGTGCTGATAATGCAATGTATAAAGCCAAAGCACTTGGCAAAAATAGAGGAATCTTTTTTAGTAAAGTATTGCAAGAAGAAGCAGACGAACAGCTTAATATGCAAAATGAAATTAAGGAAGCATTTGAGAATGAAGAATTTATGCTGTATTATCAAGCTCAACACAGTGCGGAGGATGTTCAAAGAATTACTGGATATGAAGCTTTAATTAGATGGCAACACCCTATAAAAGGACTATTATCCCCATTTAAGTTTTTGCCTTTTATCGAAAAATTTGGTTATGCTGCACAATTAGATAAATATGTATACAATAGAGTTCAGCAAGAACTGTATCCAGTATTTAAAAATAATAAAGATTTACGCGTATCTATTAACTTAACTGCATTAAGTTTTGAAGATAAGAACTTTAGCACGTATTTAGTATCAGATTCTTTTATAGATAAAATACCTTTGGAACAAATCACATTAGAAATAACAGAAGAAACATTCATAAAAAACATTGACACCTCTTGTATTCAAACTATAAAAGACTTAGGCTTTAAGATATCTATTGATGATTTTGGAACAGGCTATTCTAGTCTTTCATACCTTTCAAGTATTCAGTTTGATGAGATTAAATTGGATATGAGTTTTGTTCAAAAAATAGGAAAGAGTGATAAGGATACGCATATTTGTCAATTCATTCTAAATATGTCCAAAGCATTTAATGTTGAAATAGTAGCAGAAGGTGTAGAAACCCAAGAACAACTTGAATTTGTTAGTAAAGGCGGTGCTACTTCCATTCAAGGTTATCTACTTGGAAAGCCTAAAGCTTTTAAAGATATTTTTTAATACTATAAAATTATTTACCGCTGTAATTTGCCCCGTTTGGTTCACCATATATAGTTACAAAAACATAAAGTGTTTGTTTTGCAGTGTCAACTTCATTACTCTATTAATACATACTTCACTTTAAGCCACCTTTTTGAAAGTGTAGATATAATCTTAGGGATAAGCTGAAATCTTTTTATGCTTGGTTTTTGTTGCAAATAATAATAGCATTTGAAGTCGGATCTTAGCTTTTTTTTAAATTTAAATTAGCTTAAATTGTGGGTTATTTTTGGTAATCTACAAGTGGCTCACACGAGGAATACAAATGAAAAAGATATTATTTTTTCTCTTTATTGTAACTAACTCTCTAAATGCCCAGCATATACGTTTAGATGAATGCATACGTAAAGCTCTAGACTCTCATCCTGATATTCAAAAATATTCTATAGAAATAAAAAGTGCTAAGAGTGGGGTAGACATTGCCAAAGCGGATTATTTACCGCAAATCATGCTCAATGTTGAGTATGACCCACTTCGTACATACGCTCTGCCAGCTAATGGTGTTTTTAACACTAAAGAGAGTGATGGTTTTTTAATTACTGGAGTCATTAAGCAAAAGATTTGGGATTTCTCAAAGACTACTTCAAATATCCATGCCCAAGAGATTTCAGGAGATATATCAAGCTTTAATCTAGCAGATGCCAAAGCACTTTTAGCCTATAAGGTAAAACTTCAATATGAACTTATGCTCGTACAAAAAGTTGCCATAGAGGTAAGAAAGAAAGATCTAAAGGCCAAAGAAGCACTCTATAATCAAGCAGAAGGCTTTGTCAAAAATGGGATGAAGACAACTGCTGATGCATCTCGCTTTTTAGCTTCTGTATATCTGGCAAAAGAAAATCTTGCTATTTCAAAAGCTAGCTACGAAAAAGCTAAAACCATCCTATCTTTGTATATCAATGAGCCAATATCAGATAACGTAACTCAAGAAAATACACTAGATTCAAATATCCAAATATTACCCCAAGAGCAAACTATCTTAAACGACTCTCCACTTTTAAGTGGCGCCAAAAAAAGTATAGAAAAAAATGAGATGAGTTATAAAGCTTCAAAGGCTACTCACTATGGCTCACTCGATGCAATCGCCTCTTATACAAAACAAAATACACTAAACGAATATGACTCTAGCTTAGTTGGTTTCACCTATCAACTCCCTCTTTATAGTGGTGGAAGTACCTCTGCCCTAGTCGAACAAGCACGCTTAAACATACAAAATGCACAGGCTGCATTAAACTCTAAAGCACTTGCTTTAAAAGAAGAGTTTGCGAGTCTACTAATCGACATTGACAGATATGAAAAAACAATCGAATCAAAAAAATCTCAACTCAAAGCGTCACAGCAAACACAAATAGTTTTAGAAGCTAGATATAAAGAAGGCTTAGCTACTTACATAGAAATTTTAGACGCCTCCGCACTTACTTTAAACGCTGAACTTGGACTTTTACAAGCCATATATGAAAGAAGTAGCGCCTTACACAGAATAGAATATCTTCAAGGAAAATCAATATGAAATCATCTCTAAAATATCTTATAGCACTTATTGTAGTAGCTCTTATAGCCATTGTTTTCTATCAAAAAGTCTATATCCCAAAAAGTACCTATGAAATCATTTCTCCAATCCACGGAGAGATTAATGTAACCGTTAAAGGCATAGGAAACGTAAGCGCATTAAATATCTACTCCATAACCGCACAAGGTGGTGGAAAGATTTTAGAGATTTTAAAAGATGATGGAGATTGGGTAAAAAAAGGTGATTTACTCATAGTGATGGATGGTGTAGATTTGTCCGAACAACTTGAAGTTGCTCAGGCGAATCTAAACAAAACAAAATTTGACGCACTCGCTGCAAAAAGTGAGCTTGCAAACCAACAAGCCCAAAGAAAACTTCTCAAAGTGACTTATAATCGTTATGCTAAGCTAAAAGAACAAGGTTTTGCTTCTTTATCGGAGTACGACAAAGCAGATATGGAGCTTAAAAGTTCCAATGCTAATATCGTAGCATCAGAGGCAAAAATCAACTCTGCAAATGCAGCCATTAATGTAGCCTCAAAAAATGTAAAGGCTGTAGAGGCTCGAATAGATAGATTGAGTATTTATTCACCCGTTGATGGTTATGTAATATCTAAAGAGGCTGAGGCATCTCAAAGTGTCCTTTCTTCCACTTCGATTTTAAAGATTGTTGACCCTAAAACATTATGGGTAGAGACAAAGATTGATGAGAGGATTAGCTCAAAAATAGCACTCAATCAAAAAGCAACGATACGCCTTCGCTCACAACCAGACAAAACATATGAAGGCATCGTAAAAAGAGTTGCTTCCATGAGTGACGCTGTAACCTTAGAGAGAGAAGTAAATGTAGCGTTTAGCACTCTTCCTAAGCCTTTTTACATAAACGAACAAGCAGAAGTAAACATAATCGCAGAGAGTTTTCATAATGTTTTAAAAATTCCTTCCAGTGTAGTGATACAACGTCAAGGAAAGCTTGGAATTTGGCTGGCAAAAGAGGAACACGCTGAATTTTTAGAGATAAAAAAAATAGCTCAAAGCGAGAATGAAATAGCTATCTCAAACATAGATGCCAATACTCAAATCATAGTTCCCAACCCTAGTAAAAAACTTCTTAGCGATGGAATGAAGATACACCGATGATTCACTTAGCAAAAGAAGACGTCAAACACATACTTGGTAAGTTTGTAGTAACTGCCATTGGTGTTGGAATGTTACTTGGGATTGTTCTGATTATGATGGGTGTATATCGTGGCATGATAGCTGATGCAGAGGTTTTACTCAAAGACTTGAGTGTTGACTTATGGGTAGTCCAAGATGATACTTTAGGACCATTTGCAGAGGCTTCAAGAGTTCATGAAGACTTAAAGTACATTATAAAAGCAATTCCGGCAATAGAAAAAAGTGAAGCCATCACTTTTCAAAATCTTCAACTTCCTTTGCCAGATAGAAAACTTTCTGTTTTAGCTATAGGCTATGATGTCTATGGAGAGATAAATCCAATAAACAGGGACAGACTTATAGAGGGAAGGGTTTTAAAAACAGACCACTATGAGATAGTTGTAACCGACAAAACTGGTTATCAGATTGATGACAAAATAAAACTTGGAAGAAATTTTTACACTGTTGTCGGTATAACACATGGCAGTGTGGCTTCTGGTGGAGATCCTCTAGTTTATGTTAGTCTCAAAGATGCACAAGAACTTCAGTTTACCTATACAAACAAACGCATTCAAACCGATAGAGCTAGAGGAATCATAAACAAAGACTCGCATTTAGTAAACGCAATTATTGCGACTATTAAAGATGGTTACAATGTCGATGAAGTAGCACAAGAGATAAGAAAATGGCAACATAAAAGTGTTTACACCAGAGAAGAACAAAAAGTAGTTTTAACAAGAAATGTAGTTGAAAAAGCCTCAAAGCAGATAGGACTTTTTACTGTTATTTTAATAGTAGTCGCTACTATTATCATCGCTCTCATTATTTACACAATGACATTAGAGAAGATGAAAGAGATTTCTATCATGAAACTCATAGGACTTCCAAATAGCACAATTATTAAGATGATAGTTGAAGAGACACTTCTTCTGGGGGTATTAGCTTTTATATTTGGCAATATTTTCGCACATCTTATTTATGGTAAATTTCCAAAAAATGTTTTATTAAACACTCCGGATGCTTTTCTTCTACTAGCAATAGTCATAATCGCTTCAATATTGGCTTCGTTAATAGGTGTCAAAAAAGTTGTAAACGCAGACCCAACTGCGGCAATAGGTGGTTAAAATGAGTCAACAAGCTATAAAAGTTGAAAACTTAAACAAATCTTTTGGAGAAGGGGACGCCTTTGTCGATGTTATCCATGATGCTTCCTTTGTCATAGATAAGGGTGAATTAGTTGCACTCGTTGCACCAAGTGGCACGGGAAAAACAGTTCTATTGATGATGCTTGGTTGTGTCAGCGAACCAAACTCTGGAAAAATGTACTTAGGCGATGAGAAAGTATATGATGACGGCTGGCTTACAAAAGAAACACGAAAGATAAGACGAGAAAAAATAGGTTTCATTTTTCAAGCGCACTATCTCATACCTTTTTTAAATATCATAGACAATCTCACCCTCTTGCCTCAGGCAAATGGGGTGGCAGATAAAGTATCAAAAGCCAAAGCTAAAGAGTTGTTAAAATATTTTGACATAGCGGACAAAGAAAAAGCAATGTCGAGTCAACTCTCAGGTGGGCAAAATCAAAGAGTCGCCATTGCTAGAGCATTAATGAACAACCCTGAAATCATTCTAGCAGATGAACCAACTGCGGCTCTTGACACAGAGCGTTCTATTGACGTTGTAAAGATGCTTAAAAAACTCGCTGTAGAACAAAATGTAGCAATAATCATGGTAACTCACGATGAGAGAATGTTAGAGTACTGCGACAGAGTTATGAAGATTCAAGACAAAGCTGTCGTTTTTATATAAGGATTACTATGAATGAAAGTATTAAAATAACTTCTCGTTACTAAAAATTGTTCCAAAAATAAGAGCAAAAAAATGCCCTCATTTTTTATATTATGTTTTAAATGCTTCTAATTTAGCATGAAGACTATCTGTCATACTATTTAAATGATCAGATGCAGATGCAATCTCTTCAACATTTCGAGCATTTTGAGATGAAAGTTTATTAATCTCAGAGATTTGTACAACTATAGTGTCAACATCTTTGCCTGTTTTTTGAAAATCATCAACTGTTTTATCAGTTGCTTTAACTGCCTTATTTACAATAGCAACACTAAAGATAATTTTCTTTTCAAGATCATCAGAAACACCGGCTAAAGCTTGAATCCCTTCAGAATTACTTGTCATCTGTCCACTAACACCTACAATCGATTGTACGATAACATTAATTGTTGCATTGATTTCAACAAGTGATTTTTGAGTTCTCTCTGCAAGTTTACGAACTTCATCTGCTACAACAGCAAAGCCTCGTCCGTGTTCACCTGCACGCGCTGCTTCAATAGCTGCATTAAGAGCCAATAAATTAGTTTGGTCTGCAATGTCTCCAATAACTTCAAGAACAGATTTTACTTGTGTTGCATCATTTGAAAGTGTCTGCATGCGATGAGCTAATTCAATCTCAAGCTCTGCACTTTGTTCAACTCTCTCAGTTAAAGCAACAATATCATTTCTTGCAACATTTAAGTTTTCATTAGCTGCAATAATCTCTTCTTTACTTCTAATAGCATCTTCAATAGCAGTTATAATTTCACTGTTAATAATATTTGCTCTATCTGTCGCTTTCTCGACCACAGTTACAGATTTTTCAACATTCTTACCTACACCCAGAGCTGTTGTTGATAATTCATGAGAAATCGATGCATTTTCACTTGATGATTGTTTGGATTCATTAACAAGATTTCTTAAACTTTTCATCAATGAATTATATGCTTCATCCATATCATTTATCTCTAATGGACCTTTTACTGCATAAGTCAATGTTAAGTCTTTGGTATCAGAAGCTGTTTGGAGTTTATTTTTAAAAGCATTTACAGAAACAGTCAGTTGACGAATTATAAAAAATGAAAGGAATACAGATGTAAATATATCAAATACTAAAACACCCAAAGAGGTGTTTCGTATATCTAAATATCTTTCATTGCTCGTAATTTTATCTTCATCCATTTTCTCTAAGTTATGTTTAACCATAGATAAAAGCACATTTCTTTCTTCGTCAATATCTTTTTTTGCAGTTCCGTTTGAGAGTGCCATAGCATCTTCATCATTATGAGCAATACTAAAAGCAACTACTTTCTCAAAGTCTTCTTCATAACTATCCATAGCATGTTTAAAGTTGTCTATTTTAACTTTGTCTTCTGCTTTTTTTGTTAAATCACGCAGACTTTGAATAAGTGTATTTAACTCAAGTTTTTTGGCATTGAAATCACTGACATATTCATCTATTTCTTCTTTTGTTGAAGCAATGATAATATTTCTTTCATCTATTCTCATCTCTAAAACTTTAATAATTATCGTTTTAGAGATGACCACTTGCTCGCTATCAATATCGACAATTTCATGCATAGTATCGTTCATTGTTGAGAGTCCTGTTAAAACTACGAATGACAACATTCCTGTTATAACTAAACTCAGAGTGACCATTACAATAAGTTTAACCTTAATGCTCATTGTTCGTAAAGCTTCCATTTGTTTTCCTTATGCCATTTAATTTAACAGCTTGTATTATAACCAATTAATAAATATTTTTGAAAATGAGTCACTTGCAGATTCTCAAATATACACCATTCCCATCCCTAAAAGAATGTTTATAGATTTTGTGTTTATTTGTATGTTTACCAGTATTTAGAGCCATACAATATCAAAAAAAACACAGTAATATTTTCTTCCACAAACTGTAGGTTTTGGAACATCTTTTGTGTCAATTTTTAAGAAGAAAATTTTTCTCTAAAAGCTTTTGCACCATCTTTGCTTGATTCTATGGTGTCGGAACAGTTTTTAAAACTAAAGCGTAGTTTACTTTGCTCGATTGTCTCAATCTCTTTAATCTGATCAATGTTGATGAGGTAGGAACGGTGAATTCTTACAAAGTTATGAGCGAGGAGTTTTTGCTCCAAATCGGAGATTTTTTGTGCGTAGTATGAGAAACCTTTTGCACTTCGAAGTATAACTTCACAGAGATCAGCTTTGATGTAAAAAATCTCGTGAGCTTGTAAAAGAAGGTAGTTTTCACCAGTTTTTGAGAGTATACGTAACTCTTTTGCCTCCTCTTTAGCTAAGACAATACGCTCAAGACTTTGCTTCACCTGCTCAATAGAATAGGGCTTCACCAAATACGCAACTGCCCCAATATCAAAAGCTTTGAGTGCGTGTTCTTCGTACGCTGTTTGAAAAATTACAGCTAAGGAGTTGTTAAGGTATTTGAGCTCATATCCTAACTCTATACCACTTGTTTGGGGCATATTTATATCTAAAAATACAACATCAAAATGAGTATTTTTTACTGCTTCCATCGCTTGAGAGGCATTGGAGACTTGTGTGACATCTGTATGCCCAATAGCCCCCAACATTCTTAGTAATCTTGCGCGAGCAAGATCTTCGTCATCTACAAGAAGTATTTTCATAACACTCTCCTATAAAAATATGAAAAGTTGGTGTTTGCATATCTATAATTTGAATTTTCCCTTTACAGAGGAGTTCCACTCTTTGGTTGAGATTACTCAAACCAATGCCAAATTTTTTTGACTTCATGCTTAGACCATCGTTACTAAGCATAACTATTTTTTTCTCATTATCAAAAGAAAGCGAGAGTGTCAGGAATGTTTTTTGTGGATTGTAACCATGTTTAATGGCATTCTCAACAAGAAGCTGAATGGAGAATTTTGGCAAACACCAATGTGGTACTTCACCTTCTATATTGAATTTAATTTTATCCGAAAATCGGATATTCTCTAACTCTAAGTACTCTTTTACATTTTTAATTTCATCTTTGAGTGATAGAACTGCTTGCTCATTCATAGTATTTCTTAAAAACGATGAGACTTTTAAAATCGCCATTTCCGCTTTGTCTTTGTCATGGTGAATTAATTCAGCTATGGAATTAAGCGCGTTAAATAAAAAATGTGGATTGAGTTGTGTTTCAAGAGAGCGTAAACGACTTTGAATATACTCGTGATCTATAAAATCTTTTTGGTTACGCATCTTTACGAATCTATAAAGTAAAGCACCTACTATATAGGTCAAAATCCCTATGATGATAGAAATCAGAACTATCTGCTCTTGAAATGCTGGAATAAGTTCAATAGAAAAAAGTTTTGCTTCAAATACCCCAAGGTGTGTTCCTAAAAATCCTGATAAAAATGAAAAAAGCATAGAGAGTGGAAGCCAGTAGACTTCGGGGAGCTTTGGCAAAATATTTTTGTTCATATAAGAGATGAAAAGCAAAGAAAAAAGTGTGATACTAAAGCCTAGCATTGTCCCAAAGATTGCGCCATCTATAAAAGGAAAATCAAGTAAAATATAGCTAAGACCTGAGAGAAACATCCCAAATAAAATGCCAATGATGAGGATGTAAAACCAATCTTGTTTTTTAATGTCTAAAGCGATGTTATACACCAAGCAACCTTTTTAAATTTTTTACTCCAAGCATAACGCCTGGCCAACCTTGAGCAGCATACACTGAATCTCCAACATTATACAAGTTTTTTATAGGTGTGTCATTAGATGGAAGAAATGGCAGAAAATTTTTAATACTTATAGCATTGCCACCAAGTTGCGAACGGTTTAAATAATGAGCAAAGGTTTTAGGACTTGCTGCAAAGCATTGCACAATCTCAGTTTCTTCAATTTCTAAGTTACTCATAATAATACGCTTTAGTATATTTTCTAGTTCTTGTTTTTTTGCTTTATATGTCGTTTTATTGTTCCAAAATCTTAAATCGATGTGTATCGATGCTGTGATGCTGTAATATCCTTGTGGTGTAATTTTTTGATCTTTTGCATCAGAAAAAGAGACAAAGAGAGCTTTTGATAGAGTATATTTTATTTGCTCTTGCTCTATGATTTGGTAATGATGTGAAAATTGTTTACTTGATTTTATAGTCATATAAAGCATAAAAGAACTCTGAAAATTATTGAGGTGTTCATATTTATTGTAATAGTTTTTAATCTCATTTTGTGTAAAAAGTTTGGCACTCTCATAAACAGTGGAATTTAGTACTATATTTTTTGCCTTGAAATATCCATTTTTTGTAAAGAGCGTAAAATGTTCATCTTCTTGAGTGATTTTTATAATCTCAGCATTTGTGTGTAAATCTTTTATATCTTTTGTTATCGCTTCAAAAAGGCTCTCAAATCCACCTACAACATAGTGGTTTGTTCTAAAAGTATAACCTAGGGAGAGTGCTGCTGTGAAAAAATTGATTTCTCTTAGTGGTGCTTGTGCAACGATGAGGATTTGGGATTCTAAAAAGTCTAAATATTCTTGATCTAAACCTCTTAAAAGCTTGTTGGTGAAGTCAAATGCATTTGCCCTTATATGAGATTGAAATTTTGTAAAAAGGGTGAAGAAACTTAGAAGTGATTTTACTTTCTTGTAAAGATTTTCATTGGAGTAGTAGTAATTTTTTAGAGTGTAGAACTCTTCATTTATTTTATATACCAACGACCAAAACTCTCTGTTGTTTGGGTGAGGATAATTTGTGTCTAAAACTTCGAAGAACTCTTCAAAGTTTTTATAGCGAGGGGTAATTTTTTGATTTTGCATTACCACAATGGATGGGTCTGTTTCTATAAGGTCAATCTTGACACCTATCTCATCTAAGATCTCTTTTACAACATGTCCATCTTCATAACCTGCAAGAGTAGTCGCGCCTGTGTTGTATTTAAAGCCTCTATGCTCAAATGTGGAACTACATCCTCCAAGGTAAGGTTCTTTCTCAAAAAGCGCTACATCGTAGCCTTTTGCATTTAAAAGTGCAGCGATTGAACTGCCCCCAATTCCCGAACCTACTATGGCGTAATCTTTCATAATCTCAATCTTCTTTATGAAGCTTTTAAATTTTCATAAATGTTTGCAATACATTTTATAAATTCTGGGTGAGAATTAGGAGCTTTAGCAACCCTGTACTCCTCAAAACCTAACTTTTCTGCGACCTCTCTGTACTCTATGTCAAGTTCAAATTCTGTTTCTGAATTGTCAATCGTGAAAGCTATTGGAAAAATAATCACTTTTTTCTTTTGCAGAGATTTTAATTTGTCATCCAAATAAGGTCTAATCCACTCCAATGGACCTAAGCGGGACTGATACGCTAAATGTGTTTTATGAAACTCTACACCCTCAAGCATTAAAGCTTTTCTGGCGTGGTAGACATTGCGGCGTATATGTTTTTGGTAGAGGTCACCTTTTTCAATGATTTTTTTAGGAAGACCATGTGCTGAGAAAACAAGCTCATATTCTGATGGATCTTCACCATTAAGTGCTTCTTTGATTCGCTCAACTATAGAGTTTATAAAGTAGTTGTCATTATAGTATTGATTAATTGTTTTTACTCTTGCTTTGATGCGTAGTTTGTCAAAGCTCTCATATAAATCATCATAGCTTGAGAGTGTTGTGGTCTCTGAATAATGAGGGTAGAGTGGAATTGCGTAAAACTCATCCACATCACGAAGATTTTCTAAAACATCTAGTGCAAAAGGGGGAGTGTAACGCATTACCATATGAACAGAAGCATCTTTGATGTTGTTTTGAAGTTTGTTGATGAGCTCTTGTGTATGAGCAACTAGGGGAGATTTCCCACCTATGTGAGCATAGTTTGCTTTTGCTTCATCTTTACGTTTCCAAGTAATGAATTTTGAAATCATTTTGCGTATAGGTTTTGGTGCACCAATGATACGTTTGTCATTAAACATATTGCTTAAAAATACTTCCACTTCATCGAGATTGTTTGGTCCGCCCATATTCATGAGTAAAACGGCTCTTTTCATCGATATCCTCCATTTTTACCGTAGTTTATAGGAAAGGTAAGATGTTCTGTAGGGGATATTTGTTAGTTGGTTGAAATATCGTACACTAATTAACAATCTCATTGATAACATTGACCACATCTTTACACTTCGAGAACTTGAAGATGACAAACTTATCAGCAGGAAAGTTTACCCGGTAGTGCCGCCAAAGGTTGAATATACGATAACAGACAGAGGAGCAAAACTCATACCGATATTTGAACAGCTCATAGAGTGGGGATTTGAAGTTGCAACCCTTGAAGGTACAATAGTCGAAGAATAATAGTATTGGGAATCAAATTATTCGAAATTAATTTGCTACAATATATCATGAGAGCTCAAAAGACTAATATACTAATACCAGATGCATCGTTTATGAAAGAAGATGAAAAACAGATAGAATTCAATCTCATTACGATCCATGAGCTGAATAGTTGGAAGATTGATCATTCTATAGAGAAACCACACAGACTCAGTTTTAATGCTATTATCGTTTTTTTTAAAGGTAAAGGGGTACATACTGTTGATTTTGTACCCTATAGCTATACTGAAGGAACTGTCTTTTTTATAGCAAAAGATCAGATACACAACTTTAAGATCAATCCAGACTCAGACGGATATATCTTATACTTTACAGACAATTTTTTGAACCGTCTTATTGTAAACGAAGATCTCAATATCCTCTATGAGATATTTGATTATATTTATTACCCTGCCAAAATACAGTTAGATGATGCTATTTATAGTGATGTGTTGAAACTTATACAGGTTTTAGACAAAGAGTTTAGCATTGAAAAAGACAACTATAAAGAGCATATACTACGCCCACTTCTTCAAGCTATGATCTTTAAGTTAAGTAGAGAAAGATTGGCACAAAGGTTGCCATTGGAACAAAAAGACAAATCCTTATATACACAGTTTAAAAAACTCTCTTTTGAACATAACTATTCCGTGCATGTCAATGACTATGCAAAAATGTTAGAGGTTTCAAGCAAGACCTTAACGAATATGCTCAATAAATATCTTGGTAAATCTGCCAAAAAATATCTTGATGAACATCTTATCTTGCAGATCAAACGGCTCTTACTTGATGAAAACCTTACCATTGAAAATATAGCAGACAGACTCTGCTTTGATGAACCTACCAATATGGTAAAGTTTTTCAAACGACATGAGGGATTAACGCCTTCTGAATTTGCCAAACGACATGCAATTTAGAGGTTTTTTCCGTTATTTACCATAAATTGTAATCTATCTACCTAGTTTCCATACTTCCTTTATTCATATAATGAGACATAATTAAAATAAAAGGATACATGATGAAAACCAAGTTCACTTCACTATCAATTCTAACAGCACTTCTACTCTCTGGAACTACAGTGCTTGCACAAACAGACACAAACCAAGACGTTAAAGTGTATCAAATTGAAAAAAGATTAGATCAATATACACGTCCTATGACATTTACGCCTACTCAAGCCACACCAGTAAATGGTGCTATCAGTGAAAATATTATGACTACAACACAGAGCATACTTAACAAAGCCGCACCTTTTCTTAAAAAAGCGGTGGTAAAGCCAATAGGTGAACATAAATTTAGTGCTTGGGAGTTAGTCAGTGATGAAGGTGGTGTGCATCATCATCAAACTGCTCCAAATCCTCTAACCTATTATACAGCTGGGGCATCTTCAAGCTTATTGACACAAGTAGAAAGAGCGATTAAGATAATGGGTCTGAATGTTGAAGAGGTAAAGATCGAATCAAAGATATTTTTTAGATGGTCTGATGCAATGACTAGTAACTGGGCTGGTTTTACAGATAAGGTGATTTCAAATATCCTCATAGAAAGTGACGAATCAACTGAAAAGATAAAAGCACTCAAAGAAATGGCAGTGAAAGCTTGGGCTGTAGGTGAAGGCTTGGCAAATAAAACTGCAATTGATGTAGATATTCTTGTGAACAGTGATGACTGGGCTGGGTTAAAAGCACGTCCTGGCCATGTGCCATCACCTATCTCAATAGATAATGGCCGTATTATTACCAATGTGACACCTGATTTGGAGTTACAGACTATGGAAGTAGAAAAAGACCTTTCAGTCGAGATGGGTAATTTTCCTAACCCAATGGTATTTACAGAAATTGCTATCACTGAGTCTGCAAATGACAGTGAACGACCTTTTATGCATAAAATAAGAGCAAAATCGTTAACCCAAAATTACAAAACATGGGAACTGTATACTGATGATAGCCGTGGATATGAAGGCATAGACAAAGCACCAACATCAAGAAGTTACTTTACAGTGGGTACCTCTTTTTGTCTAAAAAGTCAATTGACTGCTGCTAAAATGGCCTATAAAAAACAAGGTATCAATATAGAGGACTTTAGAGTAGAACACCAGTTTAACTACCAACAAGATAATTTCATGACTCCAACTATGACAGGTCATCTTGATGATGTTATCACAAGAGTCATAGTACAAAGTGACGCTCAAGAAGAATCTGCAATCAACTTCGCTAAACAGGCTCTCAGTATGTGTTTTGCTGGTGAAGGTATACAGAATGAAACAGAAATGGAAACAAATATTTATCTCAATGGTAAAGTAGTTAAATAAAGGATCACTAATGATAGATCATAATTTCGAAAAAAGACTTACAAGTACTAAGATATTTTACAGTTATCTAAGCGATCTTATTGGAAACTTCTCAACTGTAAAAAGTTCTAAAAGTAGACTTGACGAACAGTTTCAAAATAAGATTCTGCTTGCAGTTACACAAGTCAATGGATGTAGATACTGTAGTTATCTGCACACCAAACACGCTTTGGAATCAGGTATGAGTGAAGAGGAGATATCTTCACTTCTTGATGGTGAAGTCGGTGATGTAAATGATGAAGAGTCTGTAGCTCTTATCTTTGCCCAACATTATGCAGAATCACAGGCAAAC